>Ga0210059_1014089_pt1 | contig 11861 bp, 6 predicted proteins | sample Ectturendosymbi2_FD_188042 | JGI IMG/M metagenome (GOLD analysis project Ga0210059, IMG submission 188042) | Ecteinascidia turbinata endosymbiont from Florida, USA - Sample 2 (SPAdes) (version 2) | ecosystem: Host-associated > Tunicates > Ascidians > Unclassified | place: Key West, Florida... | reverse complement strand
GCAAAGAAGCCTAACGCTAGACTTACCATAATTTCTTAGGCTTAAACCGGGACAAATTCAAAACCATGAATGAAATAACGTAACGAGCGGCCGAAGGCCTGAGCTTGGCAAATTTTATACCTTATTTGCTTGTTTTAAGGTTGTCTGGGAATATTAAATATTGTACTTATATTAAAAGGGACTTTGTTTGTCTTATTGACGCAACAATAAGCCCCCAATTTTACAAATGACCGTTGCGCGGATATATTTCATAACAATGCATCATCAGGCTGGAGTTCATTCTGAAATTTCACTGAAGTGAAATTCCGGGACAGTTTGCTAACCGGGACAAACGTTCAAACCGAGACAGTCCCGGCCAAACCAGGATGTATGGTAGGTCTACCTAACGCTAAAATGTGGAATGTTGATAGCAGTCGACAAGCGGATGCTTCCTAACACGTAAGCAAGTAGATTAATTTGATGAGTCTGTGTCGAAAATTCTATTTATAACTTATCAGTGAGTTCAATTTAAAATATTTTGTCACGAGAAATGAAATTAATTAATTCTTGGTCGTGCTCGATGCTGTCGACGTTCTAGCGTACGTGCTGCGCGTGGTTTGATTATTATGATCAACTGCCAATCTGTTCAATTGTTCGAATGGCTTGTGGTACAGGCGACAACCACCACGGCTGGTGAACCTTCTTAGTTTTGGACTGGCTGCGAGCCTGTGGTGAACCCCCTACCAAAATGGCCACCGTAGGCCAGTGCATTTTCACAGCTGTCTTTTGTTTTTCCAGATGAAGGTTTGGATACGAAAAACGGTTTAAGCTGCATGAATCAATTGTTCCTGAATTTTGTTTCTTCGTTGAAGCATCAACGTTTATCTGCATCCTAACTTAGAATCATTCGTTTGAGCTTACCTAGAGATTACAAGAATGGCAGAGTTTTCGCCGGCTGATGCCATTACCCAATGTATGAAGGGTTTTGAGAACAGGTCTGCATACGCAATGGGGTTTCTAAAATTAACATCACATCTAGTTGTAAAACAACAGGGAAAATATTTACAAGAATCATCTGACGTCAGTAGCAATGGTTCTGTTGTACGAAGGAAAAGAAAATCCAAATGCATTGATCACCAGAAACACAGGCATGTTGCTTTTTCAGCATCCAGTTTGTAAAGGCTCACTACATCTGTCATTCCTGGTCATAGTCATACCATCAAGTCAATCCACAAAATCGTCTTTCGTGGAAGTATAGCATTTTTCACAATTTTTTCTATGAACATTACACCCGATTACAAAACAATGTTGAGTTTCTTCAGTCAACACAGAAGAGATGAAACGCTGCGACTCTATCGCGTTTCATGAGTCTAGAATCGCTTGGCAAGCGATCTTCTGAATTTTGAAAAATTCGATTTATTCATTAATGCAACGAGTGATTGTTGAAATTTATCTCGTTAGTTAGCAATCACTAGAGTGGTGCTTAAATTCCCGACCAGTTAAGAAATGTAATATAAACAATCTCACGTGAAAACTACTTTCAAAACACACTTGCTATCTTGCACGGTCTGAAGTTTGAAAATGCTCTTTACGTAAACAGCAAACCGGAAGGAAACGTAAACACGGTCGCAGCGACGTCCGTTAACTTTCCTGTGAAACGGTAAATTGATTCCAAGTTGTTTGTTGCCTAAATGTGAAGTGTGAATTTGCAAATGGACAAAGTCATTTGCACAGCAGTGCTTAAAGAATGATGCATGGGAGTAAGCGGGATACGTTTCACAGACTACACACCTAAGTAAAAGACCTATTCTCGGGGCATGCGTCAAAGCAAACGCTGTGATTGTCCAGGTGCTCCACTAAAGCTTTTTGAATGTTAACTTTCCTGTCTATAAAATTTCTGCAACAGATGAACGGAAACACGTTCTGCCGTCTCGCAGATGAGCGGAGTCACATGTTTAGTATTCCGACTCTCGGTACGTTTAGTGGACATGTTTGTCTTTACGATTATGTCTTCTTTCTCCATTTATTCTCATTAATATGAGGATTTGATAATGCCGCAGAAATCTGGTCATTACTTCGTTATGGTCGGTGGCCACTCTGGCAAAGCTATGTCTACTTTCAAAATACCGTAAATCAAATGCTTAATTGAAAGATTTTTCCTGGATATGTGTGGCTGTAAAGATAATTCGTTTTCGGAAAGTGTTTTCGAATTAGTTAATCCTACCCTGGATTCACAGTGGAACTGGAAAAAACTCTCCCGCCCGAAAAAAAATAGATTCACGATTTGATTCTTCGGCGTTCTGCGCTTTATCCAGACTCATATCTTTGTCAGCATGTCAAATGTCAGTAGTCAAAGTTATTGCAAATGTTAAGTAATTGTGGGGGACAGAACTCGAATATATGTTGGCAATCAGGGATCCCCGAACAGCTGTAGCAATTCCTTGAAACTTACCATTACTGCTCAGCATAAGCGTATGGCATGTGGATGCAGGGGATGCGGTCGCATCCCCAACACTGGAAAATTGGCCATTATTCGGGCAAAAATTTTGAACATTTGGGCAAATTGTACAGCTACATTCACATTAAACTGAGGAAGTGTCTATGTTGCCACAGTTCATGTTCGTGGGTAACAAAGATGTATCACCCAACATACCTTTGGGTAACAAGAAAAATTACCCCAAATACTCTGAAGTTTCCCTAAGTGGGGTCTTGCAAATGGGGTGAAAACATTTTTGGTTTTGAGTAAGTTCCATGCAACACCTCACCTGATTTGGGCAAAGGTAAAGTGTCCCTTGATTTTGGGGTATTTTTTCAAGTGAATTATCCCAATTCTTAAAAAATAACCCACTTTTTACAGTGTATCAATGGCAAAAGCTTTGTTGAGACTATTTTGCCATTTTTTGTCTCTGTGGCAAAATAGACACTGCCTGATGGTAAGATAGTCACTTCCTTTAAGTGAACTAGAATCATTTGGGAATTCCAACAGCCTTCATCAAATTTGGGCTAATTAAAAACGTCATTCAAGTTTTGGGTAAAATTAGAAACATTTGGGTAACTTTGGAGCATTTGGGCACGGTCCAACAGCTTCAATTAAATCTGGGAAGATAAGAAAAGTTTTATACAAATTAGGGTGGAATTAAAGATATTTTGGCTACATAAATTGGAAATAACTATGTAAAGTCCATCGGTCAAATCAAATTTCAATTTGTAACAGCTTCATTCAGTTGTGGGTAACTTCAAACAGTCATATTCAAAGTTGGGCTACATAGAAAAGCTCCATTGAAATTCGAATACATTTGTAAACATCTAAGTGAACTATAAAAGCTTTCATCAAATTTAGATAAAATTAGAACCATTTGGGTAAATTGCAACAAACTCAATTAAAGTTGGATAATTGAAAGAGTTTCATTCCAACACTTGGGTACTATTGGAAGGATCTGGGGGAAGTAGAAGAGATTCATTCAGATTTGCATGTTATAGACATTTGGGTAAATTGCAACAGCCCAAATCAAATTTGGGCTAATTGAAACAACCTCATTCAAATTTGGGTAGACTTCGATATATTTTAAACCATAAACATGTAGTGGTAGCCCACCATTCTAACTAACCCTAACTTTTGTTAACATCAAATTGGTGATACTGGTAAGTGCTTTTTAGCTATAACAACAAAAATGTAGCTGTAAAAGATGTAAGTTGATACTGTGGAGTTTTCATGTTTCAGATTTGTTTCATGTTGTGAAGTTTTCAAGGCTCCATTTGTTGCTGTTATGCTTTTATAGGCCTTTAGTAAAAGTAGCTGTGAATTGCTTTTTTTTTATAATAATGCAGGATTGATTCAACACTGTGAAGTTATGATTGCTAGAAGTAGTACTTAATCAATTTGCAGCTGTAAAGTGTTTTGTGGTAATAATCAGGCCCGTAACCTGGGGGGACGAAGCCCTCCCTAGAAAATGTTTCGCCCCTCCTGGAAAAATGTGTTGGGTATAGTTTTAAACTATTGGACATAGTTCAAAAAAATTGGGCCACTCTCAGAAAACTCTTCGCCCTTGGTGTCCCAAGCTAGTTACCGGCCTGGTAATAATGTGGTGTAGTTGTGATATGATACTGTAAAGTTTTCGTGTTTCAAATTTGCTTGATGTTGTGAGATTTGCAAGTGTGAACCTGTTGCTGTAAAGTATTCATATAAATACAATTAACCAAGGAACTTCAGCCGCATAATTTTGCGTGGTAGTATTGTAGCTGTGATTTCATACTCTTCAGGTTTTCTTATTTTCCATCTGTTTCATGTAATGAATTTCACAAGTTGCATCCTGCCAAATTTTAATGCTTCAGTTTGATGCTGTAAAGTGAAGATTTTATGAACAATGGCAACTGTACTGTCTACTCCACAGCATAATTCATTAATGCAGTCCAGTGAAGCACTGCTATATTTATAAAATAGTCTTGTTGAGGTTATAAGTCATTTGTCATTGAAAATTTGCTTTTGCACACATTCCTTGGTAGTTGATCATATAGGATGCAGTATTGATGTCTGAATCAGTTCCATATGGCTATTTCGTCTTGGCATGCTGTGTTTAGTGCATATTCAACTGTCTAGACTGGAGAGTTTTTTAGTTTTCATAACGTGACTTTAGAAGTTGTACAGTCTTGATTAGAAGCTGTAGGCCTAATCAAACATAATGATTGCTAGTTGATCCCCTTATTGACACACTCTTTTCAGGATTGCATTTATTTACCTCCTTATTTGTATGATTTGGTTATATAGAGCTGCATAAACAATAGTAATTTTAAACTCTGGGCTGAGAAATCTCTCAGTTTGTAATTCATCAACGAGATGGAGATACCCACATCAACAAACTTGCGTGGCAATACTTTGCCGCCTTGAATTTAATTTGTACATGAAAAAATTGCAGGAGGACGACTCAATGCACAAATTGATTTGTTACTGACAGGTTAATAGCTTGAAAACTGATGAATGTTCCCACGCTCTGCTTTGCGTCAATGGTGGAACAACTTCCGCACATCTACATTCAGTTTACATTTTTCGCACTCAACATTGGCTCGAGAGCTCGATCGACTGATTTTGCGAGGATATATGTAAACGTAAAAAAATTCCAATTTCAAGCAAAATCAAGTGAACCACAAGACTCTTTAGTAACGTGCGTCACATTGCATTCATTTCTTTAAAGTCTGTAACTACCACGTCTGCACACTTGCTCTCAAAACACTTTATATACTGGATAAGGACACCAGCAAGCGAAACTCTGCCATTCTTGTAACATGTAGGTAACATTAAAGAAAGGCAGTGTATTAGCTTTTGTAAAATTTAACTTTTTTTAAGAGTGAATTTTCTGTTTTAGAAAACAGTTTCTCATATGACTCGCTTTCACCAGTTAGTTTCATTTTCATAAGGTTACTGCACAGAGGATCCAGGACAGAATACCAATATAGTGGGAATTTCTTTGACGTGGAAAATGCAAAATTTACTCTCCTCTTGCGCACTCACACGATTACAAAATGTGTATAGAATTGTTGAAAACAATAAAAGCTTTCAAAATATGGCTCAAACTAAGAACTTTGGGGCAAACGAAAGTTGCGCTTATAGTATATACCGCAGAGCATGTAATTCACAGCAATTTCTGTGCACCGACACAATAAACACAAACGGTTTTGACATTCACAATAAAAACGAACGATTCTAAGTGAGGACGCGGATAAGCGTTGGTGCTTCAACTATGAAACAAATGTCAGGAACAATTGATTCGTGCAGCTCAAACCTTCATTAAGAAAAGCAAATGAAAGCCGTTAAAATGTAGACTAATATTTTTTGAAACTAAGCGCAAGGGCCCCTTAAATTGGTTAATCGTTAAAGGACTGGGTATCTTTAATCAAGAGAACTTCACAGTAATTTCAGAGGGATACGCTTTATGCATGGACACTCTTGCCAATCGCAAACAGTTCCACATATCTTTTTTAAGTCATAAGGTAGGTTTTTCTTTCGAAATGACACAATTTTCAGTGAATGTCGCGGAGATGGGAAAAATTGCAGAAGCACAAATTCTTTTCAAGAAAGTGTCAGTGGGTGCATTCAGCTTTCAAGTTCTTTTCTGCAAGAGCTAACCTTTGGCCAATGTTGAGGCTGCAAAAGAAAATACTCAATGAAAAGGCGAGAACTCCCCAAATATATTGTTCATACTTCACGTCAAGCCTGGAGCGTTTCATGAAGCGTCTCTTTTCGCATCTTAAGGTAAATTTTTGATGAAGGTATTCACGGTAACTTCACGTGACAGCCTTTTCAACCTCATAATTGCATCAGAAGTTCAATCACCAGACAAATATTGTCGATACCAAAGATATTGTTTAATCCGAGAAGCTTCAAACGTAATGAACATCAGGTGCAAAAATATATGCTACCTTGTTTTGATGACTTAACTACAAAATCTGGAGTGGGAAAGTCCAACAATGCTTTGCCCGTTGCCATTGTCAGTGGTGATAGGGCCTTCATTTAGAACTGGTGCATCTCATTTGATATCTAGTATGATAGCAGCATGTTCAGGGGAATATCTTTGCTGAAACATTTATTAATTTTGGCCTGTTGATTGATGGGAGAAATGAAACGGTTCATGCGAGGTGCTGCTATTGACTCGCCACCAGTGCAGCATTCACTGCGAAAGCAGCCGCGAGGCCCACTGCGTGAGCATGTGGAGATGGGCGCCGCAAACCACTTGCGACACTCCGAAAGAGTGCGAAAATAAGTATAAACGAAACTGAACTAATTTTGTTCAGCAGCGATAATAACGGTTTCAGTCATGCGCAGAAGATTTCGGAGTTTGTACCGACACCGGTGGGAATTTATTGGGAGGTCGCTAATAATTTCCACATTTGTGCCATTGCAAGTCTTCGGTTGCATTTACAATTGCGGAGGCTCCTTTTCGAGGTTTTCCTCTCCAGAAAACGCCTTTAAAAAATAAATCATCTGTAACAAACCGCCTTTGCAAAATATACAGCGATTGCCTTGAAATGCAACTGATCACTAGTGCCGTCACTCTGATGAACAAACACCGTGGTGGCCTGTCAGTGTCAAAGCGTAAATGTTGCTTTTTGCGAGACTTAGCAGACAAAGACTGTAATTCCCCAGCTCTTAGCTTTATAAAGTACGCTGTTTATGGTTCAGAAATTTGTTTTATATCGACCTGGATAATACAGGACGTGTTTACATCGATCGCTTCTAATCAGTGCAACAAGCATTTTATCGACGTTGGAAAGAAAACCTGTCGTCATTCCACATGAATGCACGTACTCTGCCTGTGACGCAAGTATTATCTTTTGAATTGAGAAATTTCAACTTGAAAGCATCAAATACAGCACAGTTCGATCCAATGTTTTTTAAGAAGTCCTGAAAATCTAGGTGCGTACATGTTATAAGTTTGTTGTAAAAAAACAGGAACTGCTGTTTTGTTACGTCATAGACATTGTGGCTGAATCAACCAATCTCGTGATCGACTATAATGGTCGGACGGAATGACCATCACAGTCGATTTTAATTTGCATCCTCCGGCAACTCATCCGATAGAGTCGAAATCATTTATGGACTTCATCACCGGTACACCGTACGAAAGTGCAAAATTGGGCAAAAGTTGGTAAAAATCGGGGAAAATGTTTGAAAAAGTTTGAAAACTGTTGTAAACCTCGAAGATTAATGCATAGACATTGGAAATGTACAGCGTTTACCCAACTTCTGCAGAGCGATCCGTTATTGACGAATGTCTTAACAGAGATGGCGTTAAGTATAGTAAGCATGTTTGTCTTGCGACTACGTCTTTTTTTCCACTCAGTCTTTATAATATGAGCACGTGATAATGGCACAGAGCTGTGGTCATCGCTTTTTATAATCAACGGCAAACTCTGGCAAAGTTGTCTTTATTTAGTTTCAAATCCGAAATAATTTGAATACTTAAGTGGACAATTTTATGTGAATCATGCTATGTCATAAATTTTGCCATTTTTAGCCGTAGCCAAAGAATAATTCAAACTCACCGTGGAATCAGAACGCCATGGCGCCCATTAATCTCCACCGCTCGAAATAAGATATATCCAAACTGTACCTCCCTGATTGAGTTCTGCACTGTACCCAAACTTATGGCTTGGCGGTAATATGTTTCAAGTAGTATGTTTCACTGTGAAGTAATTTCTTCCCATTGTAAGTCGAATAAATGCTGCGCATGATTGATTCCTCGTGGATAGTAGCACTAATTGCTTGAAAAGTGCAATCACTACATGTTTTTTTCATTTACCAGGAACCCTCATCCAGGGGTTGTTCAGGTCTCTCTTTTCACATTGCGCCACAGTTCAAAGCGAAACTTTTTTTATACAAACGATTTGCACAAATTTTCTGTTAGAACTCAATATCCGCGCCTTGAAACTCAGCTTATGTTATACGCTTGTGTATGGCAGCATCGATGCGGTTGATCAAAATGCTCAACTTATTTGATGGAGTCAGCTCAAAATATTTATTGCTTTCGCCAATAACATCAACCCAAGCAAAGTTGCGCATAAGCTCTCAATGTCACCGAAAAATGTACAATGCCGAATGTCGCCAAATAACCAACTTTGACATAACGTGTTTGAAACTAAATATTTGGGGGTTTGCAGTTGGAAGGCACGTTGATGACGTAATTAGAGCCGGGTGTTTGGGCACGCAACCAGCAATCCATAACTATTGCCACACACGGGAAACATCTTTTTGCAAATATTTTGTTGTAGCAGTATTTTCAAAATGTTGATCATTTCAAAGCCGGTATTAATTTTTGGTGTTTATCAAATGTTATGCCAACGTTCTTCATAACCAGAGTACTCTGGTTGTGTTGGACTTGAGAAAAATATTAGTGAAATGCATAAGCATTGGTTTACCGGTGTAGCGGTAATGACAATGCGCAGGTTGGTGGAAATGTTAATTAATCATATTTATGCGAAAGAACAACGTGAAGGAAACATTTGCTGTTCGAGAAAAGTGTGGACTTCATGATAAATTTATAGATCAAAAGTGTTGCTGGGTGCACTGGTTCAACAGTTTGCAGGAAAACTTTTCTTTCGATTGAAATTCGAAATTTTGTTTTATTGTATAACCAGTGCCGAATTAACAATAGCAGCAAATGTAGCAATTGCTGCAGGCCCCGCGCCTTTGGGGGCCCCGCGGTCTTCTGTAATAAATCTTATTTATTACATTATATATACGTAAGATTTTTTTCAGTCTAAGAAGTCAGTATTTTGCTAAATTTGCCGTGAGTAATAAGCGAAGGTTTTCAGTTGAACGCTGTCTGTGTCCATAAATTCTTGTTTGATTTTTTTTGTAGAGTTTACGTAGCAAAAGGAATAAAACTGCGGTCAGCAGTGCTGCCATTTTAGCTGATATGCTGCTAAATTTAGGAGGATTTTCTCACTGTTAGCTGTAAAATTTTGAATCTAGCCGTTAGCTGGTTTTTTAGCAGGGTTTTTCCAGCCGCTTGGCAAGTTTAACTGGTAACAAATTCCTGACAAAAAACCTGTTTCAACGGGTTTTCAAGATGAAAACTTTTACAGCTTCTTCATCAAAATGTACTGCTCTTCTTTATGACATTTTTAATTGGGTAACACCATGACAAAGCACGAACAGCTGCCTGCAATTATTTGGAATTTTTATTATGATGCAAAGAAGCTGCTTCAAGCAGATAATTGTATCAAAATACAGTAACAAGTAATTAGATGGCTTGGCGAAGCATAAACGATTTGCTTGTGTGCTTAGTGAGCGCGTTGGGTTAACGACAACATTGGTAGAATATGTTTTTATCCCACGGCACGATATTTCCAAGTGGTTCAGTTATACTTGTAAGAGGCAATGTCTGGTAAAATCTTCGTGGTAAACCGATGCTGCCAAAAGTTTCGACATATGTGGTTGCAAGATTCAGAACTTAAAAGTTGGCTCAGTGCCTATAGTCCTTCTGCCTATCCTGTATTGTTTTTCTTTTTGTATCAATTACTGTTGGGTCAGGAGTGTAAATGACATGTCAAAGAACAGTTTTAGATGCCGTAAATAATACGTGAGTTCGTTTACGTACACCAAGGTACGTTATCACAAAAGCTTAAGGTTTGCTCAACAAACCTAATAGTATCCGATAGTCAACACATGAGTTATTTTTTATAAATCAATTTTATTGTAGAACGTTAAGCATTTCATAGTAATAGATATATTTGACTAGTTCGAGAATAGTGACACATAAATTAATTACATCTACTGTTAAGTAATTGTTTATAGCCATAAATTGTACCATTTTATACCATGTGATCTTAGCACATAGCCAATTGTTTTTGTTGGACAAGCGTACAGATAGCCATTCAATGAAAATTTGGAGAACGTAGCGGTCAGTACCAAACGTACAGATGGGCATTCGTTGAACAAACGAACAGACCATCATTCAGTTGAGGAGCACAGCGAACAGATCATTCGTTCATATTTTTGACCGCTAGCGAAGAGACTATCGTTCAGGTGACCAAACGTTCATTTCTTCAGTTCCATTGATGAGCTTCTTCTTGAAGCTTACGGAGTGCAAACTCTGAACTGATGGGCGTTTTCCCGGTGTACTTATAGTGGGGGGGTTCTTTCTTCTGTTGTTCGCTCCAGGAAAGTGAGTAATTTCGTATTTTATTTTTTATAACTGTAAGTTCAGATTGTTCTAGCAGGAAGTCTAATTTCATAGTTTGCTTGTGGTGACTATTGTTCCAGACTGTTCTGGCGCGCCCTTCAGTCCAAGGTGTACCTCCTAATTTGGTCTAGGCGGGAGTTGTTCCTATGACAGTATCGGACAGGGTGCCGCCTTATTTGGTTTTGGAGCGGGTTGTCCCTTTGACAGCATCAGACAAGGTGCCGCCTTATTTGGTCTTTGCGCGAAGGGTCCGTTTCGCAATCTCATGCTAGTCTTGCACCTATAGGTGACGCGTGCTTGGTGCTTTGCTCTTGTTGTTATCTGATCAGCACTTTTCTGCGTGCAAGCTGGATTTTTTCCAGTTGAGCTATTTTACATACAAGTTTTTGAGTCATGTCATGATCGTGTGTGTCTCGTGTTGTGCTTACGTTTGCTCTGCATTGCTTGTGCATTTCTCATTGCAATACTTTTTGCACTGTCCTTTCCTGATTCTTTACAGCGTCCTTGCTTTGTCCTTCTCCATGTCAATTGCCTCGTATGTGTCGTCTATTACTTCCACATTTATTGAGTTTTCATGCAAATCTTGTTGTACGCAAAACTTGCCTACAACACCTGGTGATTCAAGAAACGTCTTTGCGAAGTTTGCAATAATGCAATCATAGCAAAACAATGTGAGCGTAAAAGGCATATAACAGGTAGCAAAAGCACTCAGATAAGAATAAGGAAATTTTTGCATGCTCACGAATGTATCACAAAGTTTTAAGTTACAAAGATCAGACTTAGAAAGTTGTAGGGCTGAACCTGTGCTCAGATTGTTTATCGCTGAGCATTGTTCTGCTCTATAAAAACATGCAACTATTTGAAAGAGATCGTCAAGAACTGTGCCATACAGAAAAACGAAGTAAGCTGCAGTTACGTTGCGTAAAATGTTGACTGAAAGAAAATTGGGCCGAAAAGTGTGTTGGCCAAGACCGACATTTTCAGCCCATGCTTTCTGAGAGCGTGAGCAAAACGAAAAATAAATTGTATTACTTCATAGGTTTCTTTTCATCATATTCAAATAACAGATTTTTAACAGAATTTCACTGCTTTTAACAGATTTTAGCTGAAAATCTGTGACAAGACTTTTAGCAAAGTCTAGCAGTGTTTGTGACACCATTTAGGAGGTTCAGGTCACAACCATCTGGCAACACTGGCGGTCAG
>Ga0210059_1014088_pt1 | contig 11862 bp, 6 predicted proteins | sample Ectturendosymbi2_FD_188042 | JGI IMG/M metagenome (GOLD analysis project Ga0210059, IMG submission 188042) | Ecteinascidia turbinata endosymbiont from Florida, USA - Sample 2 (SPAdes) (version 2) | ecosystem: Host-associated > Tunicates > Ascidians > Unclassified | place: Key West, Florida... | reverse complement strand
AGCTACTACACAGGGAGCAAGTTTGGCAGAGTTGGATCCCATTAGCGCAACATCAGCTATTTTTAATAAGACTGTTACCAGTTTGCAAGTGTAAGTATCACTTCAACACGCATGGAAAAAGTGCAACAAAGGTCATGGAAAAGTCATGGAATGTCATGGAAGTTGGTTTTGAAAATTGTTAGGTACCCAGTATGGACTTGTAAGGGGACCCGATTTCTATGATTATAGGGACCCGATTTTCTGTGATTGTAGGAACCAATAATGATTTTCTCTGATTCTCAGGACCTGAATCGGGTCCCTAAAACGCCCGAAAAAAAACTGGGGTAACTGACTCTGTTTCAAGACATATGCATTCCTGACATCAGCTCCAGTCCAAGCAAACTGGTCTTATCATGAAGATTGAAATGTTTCTTTTAAAAGTAAAATTATTTTTTGGTTGGGTGCACTGCCACGCACTTTCGCAACAATGCTTTAACACAGATAATAATTTTCAATTCTAGGGACCCGAATCGGGTCCCTTGAACACCTTAAATAAACTGATTTAGGCTATCCAGTTCATCACACAGCCTTGAAATCCCACAGTCAGAATGGATTTATGCTCATGCTAATTTCCCATTCACAAAACTGCTGAGATTTAACCAATGTAAACATAAGCTTGCTTCCATTATTTTCATCATTTTGTAGCTATATAAATCTTACATCTAACCTAGAGCACTTATCAATCAGTCAGTTTGGCAATCTTGTTCTTTATAAACTTGCACTTTGAAGCAGGTGGTTCTGATTGCTGTTTTTCTGCCATAAAACTTAGACTTTAAAAATGTGTAAAAGCTTGTTTGAATTAAAAAATGTCATGATTTAATTGGATCAAAGTTAAGATTATTTTGATCTTTTTTATTCTTGAGATGAAAGTCCATGATAGTGTTTTAATATCTAAAATTTCTCAGCAAATCTGGAAGCTTTTCCAGGGTTATATAATGTTACTGGAGGTAGTTTAACTACATTTGTTGTTGGTAAATACTTAAATTTTTGAACAATTAACCATTTGCTATGGCAAGACATAATGTTTCTCAACATGTCTGTTCTCAACTGCAATAGCAACTTTTTATCTGGTTTTTCATTGAAACAGTGATCTACAAGTTAAAAAAAATTATTTTGTATTCAAATATTTAAAATATGCCTATGTTTTTCAGTAAAAATGTTCGAAAGCCTGGTTATATTTTTCTGATCTTCTGTTTTATGCTCTGCTGTCATCATCAGTTGTAAGTTTAATCTGAACTGCACCTCAGCTTTGTTCAGAGAAAGTGTTTGAATGTTTGTTGCATAATAACTATCTTAAATAATATGTGGTGATTTTATTCAAAATTGCTGTCAGTATCAATATTTTCAACAGAACTGCATAAGCATGTTCTTGTAAGTGCCAAATGTGCTTGCTGGATAGCACTAATATTTAAAAAGTAGTTATGTTGCGATCTCTCAAAGATTACTGGGATTTATGCACCTACATTTAAAACTTGAACATTGGAATTTGGGACCATCAGTATTTGAAGATGGCGGCTGTCAAATCTTTTCCCCACAAACCAAGCAGCTTGAAAGAAAACATGCTGCAAGATTTGGTCAGTCCTAGAAAGCGGTTGGATGTGCCACATCATATACTTGACACACGTAAGTTGGTGTCATGTCTATTTTTTGTCGTGATAACATGCAGATTGCTGAATATTTATGAAGATGTCTTGTTTTGTTGGAATGCTTGCAGTCTATTTCACAACAATAAGCTTTGCTTGCAAAATTTTATTGTTCAACCTTTATTTCTGCAGAGGTTTTCAGCAAACTTGCACAGAATTCCATAGTCAAAGTTCAGCCCAGCGTGGTGCATTTTAGTGGGTACAAGTTAAACAAAATTCGCAAGACTTCTATCAAGATATGCAATGCTTCTGCAGAGCAACAAAATTTTCATATTATTCCTCCAGCAACCAAATTTTTCAGCATTCAATATGTCAAACCAGTAAGTTCATTTCTTTTATGATATGCACGGTGTGTTTGTTAGTCAAGTGTGTACAAGAAGCAGATTACAGGAATGATGTGCTATGCTGGTACCACAAATTTTGAAAAAGATGTTTAGCTCAGAAAATTTATTAGAGCTGTGTTACTCAGAAAACATTGTTTTTGTTTGATATTCACTCAATGGTGAATATGATTTGATAACAATTCTTAAGAAACATTGCTACAAAAATTTTGTTTGAATGAATCACCCTTAAAAAAGCATGTTTTGTGCCTAAATAGCTGGTATTGGTTTCTGTTGAAAAGGTAACCATTATTTTTTCAGGACCATTTTGTACCAGGTTTCACTATTGATGTCACCATCAGTTTTGTGGCTGATGAATGGAGGTACTACTATGACTGCATCCGCATTCACTGTAAGGTTAGTTTTTTCGATGTACTATGGCTTAGTCTGCAGACCTGTTGTAAACGTTTAAAGAAAATCACAGTTAGTTATGCTGCATTTTGTGAGTTTATTAAACTTTGCTTTTTCTGCTTTAGCAGTATATTAGTCTGAGAAGTATCACTGAAGTATTATTGGCAGTACTAAAACTTGAAAGTAAACTTTGCTGCTGTACCATGTCCAAAATTGTAAAGCTCCTTAAAGCAGTCTCACTTTAGCCTTTTCGAAATGTTTCTTTCAGCTTTGCTTTCAAATTATCTTGAAATGATATCAGTGCGTGATTTTTAATCAAGCTGCAAAAAATTTTTTTCAGCTTCCAAAATGAGTGTGGCTATCAGCTAGATACATAAGCCTACTTGGGTTACCGTCTTTTTTCCATAAAGAGCATACTTTTTATGTTTTCTGCAGTTTCAAAGGTGTTTTCTATTTGATTTTGGTGACGGCAGTTGGCGACAGACCAAAGGCCCAAGTTTGATTCTTGCCGGGGCGATTAAAGTGAACGCTCTTGCCCAAGCAGCGCTACGGCGCTTTACCCAGTGTGCGTAGATCAAACCTCTACTCTCTAACCTTTAGGCGGACACCACCACTGAGCTGCTGTTCTCGCACCCGGTGTTGTTTATGCTGCTTTGTCAGGGTCCCCACGCCGTGTTGAAAGTATTGAATTGTGAAATCGGTTTTCAAGACCCTGAAAAAGTATTGAATTTATCCAAAATGTACAGAAATTATTGAAAAAGTGTGGAAATTTCAAATTAAGCCATTTGTTTATTCAAATTTTGTTCTTTACCGCTGATGACAGTCTTGCAGATGTGTTTTTGCATTGTGTTCCATTAATAAAATTTTGGAAAAACGAAGGTAATTGATGGTATTAAAGGTTTTTCATTTAGTATTGAAAAGATATTGCATACTTACAGAAAACGGTTTTTGAAAATGTGTGGGAACCCTGTACTTTGGCCTTTGCAGCAATTTGTTCCTTTCGTATCTGTTTACAACGGGATTAGGCAAGTTTTCTGACTTCGGCTCGCATTAGATTTCAAATATCGAAGGGAACTGAAACGCATAGATGGATTGTTTGCATGAACAAATCTAAGCGAGGCGGAAAGAATGAATCGACTTTTTGATATAACGTGAACAAGTTCGGTTGGCCGTATTAAAGAACGTTACTGGTCGTAGTTTGCCCATAGCTAGTATAAATTTCAAGTTGACTATTACAGTATCAACACATTTTCTTCAATGACCAGTTCAGAAGTCCTGATTTAGAAATCCATTAATCAAAAATGCAGGACATCAGGTTTCAGTTCTGCAAATTGCGTTACATGTATTGAGAAAGCATTTTGGTTGTCTTTGCTTATTTTCAACCTGTGCTATCCATTTCACCAGGGTAATGAAAATATCGTTATTCCTCTTCACGCGTTCCCCGTGATGGACGCATCGAAATTCCCGCGCAAGCTTGTCTTCCCTTCTTCTTCCACTGAGCTGGGGGCAACGTACACAAAAATCCTTCCCTTGTTTTCGCATTGCCCAATAGACTTCGAATTCCAGTTGACAGTCGTTCATTCGCATCCTGCGTTTTCAGTCCAGCCCTTGTCAGGTAAGTGCATTATTCAAATACGTATGTCTCGGCCGACAACCGGTCTAGTTACAGAATAGTAAAGTTTCTCTAGCGAGTAATTTATTGGGCATAAACTTGCATAAGTGAAGTTTCCTTCAGTGCTTTGCTTTTACGGGCGTTTTTTTTTCGAGCGCTGAAAATAACGTTTCCCGTAAGCTTGCTACAACTCGACAAGCGACCTAGACAAATGGGCGTTTAAACTCCAAAGGGCGGCCGCCCAGTATTATCTTGCCGATGTTTTTCACATACCTGTTTCACGTTGCTTCTGTTACGGTTCTTTTCCTGTAAAAACAAACAAGTAAATCGTAAATGTTCCATAGGCTTTGGTTCGCCAGTGTTTCAGTTTAACAAATGTTTCCGCGACAGGCCGTATGATCGGTTTCAATGTAAAGTAAACATCAATACTTGGAAATTATGACGGGCTTTTAGATATTAGTCTGTGAACGCCCAGCGATCCTCTGCTGTCTCCTCAAATCATTATTATAAGTAAGAGTTCGCACGCAGAGAAATTTATTGTAGGAAAACTGATAGAATTATGTTTTATCTAATTATTATAGAAGTAGAGAAAAAATAGTAAGTTTGTAGTCACGGACATGCTTTAACTTTTGCCTGATTGTGACATCACTAGGCCAAAAACTATGTCTCCACCCTCATAATGGGGACTTAGTTTCATTTTAGCAAACCAAGGTTTCGTTCAAAGATGCTGGAAAATTTTAAATCCTAACTGCAATGATAACCACTGTGTGGTGACTTTAATCATTCCCAAACTGTGTTGTCACAGGCTAGTTTAGTGTCAATGGAACAACAGGGGTATGGTTACAAATTGGTTCAGTGCAGAGGAGCACATGTGTAGAAATCACAAAACTAGAAATTACTTCTGCATCGAAATGTCAATGGACACGTGGAAATCTTCAAGTACGCAGTACGTGATAAGCAGGCACGAAAGACCATTGCATCCGAAATGTTAAATTATCAAAACATAAAGGCAGGTTGTCATTGTAATGTACATTCACAATAATAAGAAGTTTCAACTAGGCTGCACAAAACTTTCGACTGGGCCGCATGCGACCTGCGCATTGGACATAGCTGGTTTAGACTAAGAAAGGTCAGTGTATTTTAAAAGTTATTTTAGTGTAGACTAAAAGCTACCCGTTTGTCATCCTCTATGTCTAAAACCCTGCACCCAAGCATGAATGAAATGAGAAAGAGAAAACAACTGAAAATTGTTTTTTGATGAAAAAAACATTGTTTTTTATGCTGATGAACCCTCCCCCAAATGTGGCAAAACCATCAGAAACTTCGCCTTCCTAACCATCAGAAACTTCGCGACATGTTCACTTTGCGTGCCTTTCAGGTGTCGTTCCCGGTGAAGGCGAAACTGACATCGTCGTCCGCTATTCACCGACCGAATACGTCACAGCGAATATGACGATGCAACTGATGATCTCACAGTTCAATGCCGACCCGCTGCTGTGTCACGTGACCGCCAATTGCTCGCCGTGCGTCACAAAGCCGAACGCGAGGTAAGAAGCGTTGTGACGTGTCATAACTTAGACGCCAAACAGCTCCTCTGAAGCTTCTACTCTGTTCACTGAGTGTAGTTGAAGCGATGTGAACGTTTTTATTTGTCGGGTTTTATCTGTCAGTGTGTAGCATTCATGCCTAAAGCATTGACAATTCGTTTGCATATGCTGCAACGTGATGGGTACTGACTGTTGAAGATCATACAAACGATCTGGGATATTGACTTAAAATTTATGTTCGTCTGTTGCAATTACAGAATGATTTACGATAAAGAAAAGACAAGGCAGTAAATTTGCCAACACACACGTTTGCTTAGCTTGTTTTCTTTTCTGCTAATAACATTTCACTGTACAATGAAGCTTGTAGCAGTTTAAAAACTTGTGTTGAAATTCTTTGATAGATTGGCAAAAACAAGCTGCTCAGCAGATCATTCGCTGGAGAATAGATTTGCTTTTCAAAAGTAATATGGTTTCTTGCGATCTCAGATCCGTCAAAGAATTAGACGATCTTTACAAGCAAACAAAGCTGCTCGACCCACGCTGTATCTCTCCAGTGCAGATTGCCAGGAAGCGTCAAAGGTCGATACGGAGGTCGCTACAAGGTTGGTTGTTCGCGCTGGGAAGGATTTCGCTCTAAACTTCAAAAATATGCTTGACAAGTCCAATAAGTTGTTTTTCTGGTGACCAACGCTCGTTTATGAAACTCTGTTTCGAGTGTATGTTGCTGCTTTTGGTGTTTTATTTTAATTCCGTTTAATAAGTAATTTTTTTTCTTTGAATAAAAATGAGAAGCTGAAAAGGTAGAATCGCTTTGGGTACAAAAGCAAGTTGTTATGTTAGGACAAGTACTTGGAGCCAGGTTTATTTCGGCCAAAGGCCGAATTCTTTTTAAATGACCAAAAAAAATCATTTCGGTCAGGGTGACCGAAAGTTAGATTAGTTAATACTGTTACGACGAATTTTATTATTATTATTAAATGACCAAAATGTCTAAGTGAAAAAAACAGGTTTGAAGCAAGTCGTGTCTTATGATCGTAAAGTATTAAAGGTACAGCACTTGAACAAACAGTGGACTTGATGTTTCCGAACAAATGGGTTTGCAACAACGGTGTGTGTCGGTCACACAGCAAGTTCATTGGTTTCAACCCTGTTGCAAAAGTGCAATGATGGTTACAAATAATCGGTGGAGATACTGGAAACATTCACACTTTGTCTTTAACATCTTTGAAATACAGTAGTTGGAATTGGACTGGTGTAATTCTTCTTATAAATGTCGTTGTTTCTGCATAGTTACTCTACTTTTGGTTACAACGTGTGACACTTTGTGTTTATTCAGACAAAAGAGCGGTTGACCCAGGTGAGATCCATTTCAAGACTCGCATGGACTCACAGCACGCGGTCAACAGCATTTTGATGCAAGAAGAGGGGAAGATGAAAGCGAAGGATTTGCGCCAAGGTGACCAGATAGTAGAACTGCATTGTGTGTCGCATAAACGCTTGATTTTCGTATGAAGCCTGCCGTTAAACTGCTATTGTGTTTTTCCTTTGAGGGGGTCTTTTTCTTTCACGCATATTTTGAAGTTTATTTTTCGCAGCATTCTTTCATGCATTGTGATTTTATCTCACGTTTTCTTTTGTCTTTCCGTTTCTCTTCTGTCGAACAAGAAAGCATGAATTCTTTTTGATTATACGCTAGACGCCGTCCCAATAGAGTGACCCGCGTATTTTGCAGATGCGGGAAAGCTGGAGTCGCGGCTGCTCTAGCAATGCTATAGGAAAGAAATAACCTTAGTTCGTGTTGCAGCAAAATGCGAATTGAGCAGTTGTTTTTTTTTGTAAAATGCCATTCGCTTAGAACAGGGTTTCCAAACCTTTTCAGGATCTCGTACCACTCGGTCACCTCGTATTGTCAACGCGTACCACTTCTTCCAGGACAACTAACCTGATCGAGTCTTAGTTTTTTCAGAAAAATGATATAAAAGATCACCACTAACTTTATTGAGATTTTTGTTTTTGTTTACCTTCCATCAATTGGTCGATGAGTGGCGTATATTTGTTAACAGCGCATCGAAAGTCATAATGTTACGATACAATAGGGATAGCAGCTACAGGAAAATTTTTAAAACAAAGCCGATACGTAAACTAGAAAGCTGTGAATCCAGGTTTTTGTGAAAAAAATGTTTGGTACTTGCGGACCACCTGGAAGACCTTCGCGTACCACAGGTTGGGAGCATCTGGCTTAGAATGATGAAAATTGCAGAAAGGTTATAAATTGCAAAATATTTTATTTCAGTAGGATGGCAAGTGATGCTTCATTACAATATAACGTCAATTCTTTTTCATTTGTGAGAGTTTCAATCTTGGAAAATAAGCCAGCGTTATGATTAGAGGTGCGAAGGGCAAGTTACAGATTTTTGTGAGTGTAAAACGGGATTATATAATGGTTGCTGGGCAGGAACGGACTGAGCGTCTGACCCACGCAGGTCTTCAGTATTCGTTATAATGAATACACCTGAGAATGTTCTGGCGCCGGTATAAGATCGGATACGGTCCAGTCTTGCGGACGGTGGTTCTTTCGTGGGGGTACATTTGCGGTCCGTGGTGTGCACCCATGAGAACCAACTCACAAATCTTGCTGACCTGTTTCAGACCGTTCGCGTACGACTTCTTCCTCTTTAGAAAGTGTTTCCCAGCACTTTCCTAGAAACGTCGCTGGCTTTTATGCCTGTGGCAGTGTTTCCCATTCTTTTTAGGCTAACGACGGTACCATACAGAAGCGAGGTATAATTTGCTGCGCCCAGTGGCGAACACATAACAATTCGCTTTGAAGTGTGAAGACATTTTGAAAACGTCATTTTTTATGTTATATTTGAAAACATATAAGCTTTTAGTTTTAACTGTTTGCAGTTAATGTGAATGTTTCTCAAGTTCTTATCTGAATCTTGCACGCGAAGTCTTTTTCTCAAGAATTTACGCTCACCGTACCCATGGGTAACCCTGGGGTGTCACCCATGGTACCCTGGGGCGTCGCGGCACGGTCGGGGACCGATGTTCTGTGATGCTACAACTCATCCCGGGCAGGAAACCACAGTGTATTTTCACAGCAACGGCTCAATTTTCTTGTTTTTTTTCAGCCGTGCTGAGCAAAGGATCCAACAACGTTGCTTCCGCCTCCACGTTCGAATCGGTGTCGTTCGTGAGCAGCACGCATCAGATGAAAGAAGCTGCCTTCGAGACCATTGTACGTCACAATGTTGTCGAAGAAAGAGCGAACCAGCTGAGATGGTGAGATTGTTTACTTCCAAAAGTGCATCTTGCTCTTTTATGTACCGCTTGCCAGCTTACCGTTGAAAGCAATTTTTCAAATGTCAAAGATTCGTGGCTCTCAGGGTTTTTTTCTACCGATTAGGTTTGAATCAGTTTCACTTATTTCAGGCTTGCTAGTTCAGTAGATATCGGTTGATCTTGCGGTCCCCCCCCATCGGCATCTTTCGCTTGAGAGGGACCGGACGTTCGCTTCATTGCGTCCGCATCGACCTGCGCTCGCCGCGCGACTTGCCCACCGCAAGATCTTAGCAATTTCTATTGCACAAACCTCACGACATTTACTGCTGTTCTGATCCTCGTGTCGTGCTTCTTTGTTTGTGGGTTCTTAGATGAGGATGAAATAGGCAAGAAATAAAAATGCGTTTCAGCTTGAAATTTGTTGTGTTAACCATTTGAAGTACCTGTCGGAAAAGAATGGTGGTACCATGTTTTTCCGAAAATAGACTACGACACCATTTTCACCATGAAACAAGGGCGAAACCAAGGGCTGTTGTTTCAGAGGATTCCTCACTTTTTTAGATCTTGTGTAACTTTCGTTCATGCACAAACAGTTACTCATGAACTGATGCAAAGCAATTTCGTTCACAGCGCTTTCGTACACGAAAAGGTTGTTGGTTTCTTTAGTTTCCCTGGCGATCTTGAGTTTCATGCCACCGAGGGTTTATAGTAGAGATATACTGCAATCGTCCGAGAAAGTCATGCTAGATCATAATTTCGGGTTGCCGCGGTGATGATTGTGTTGAGCTGAAAAAAAAGTTATGGATGTCACTGACGAGTTTACGCCACTTTAATGTTTATATTATGTGAAACAAGTTACACTGGTTCGATTACTTTTTGTTTCTCACAATACGAGATGAGATTAAACTGTTAATATGAAATGAATAAAAGCTACATCGCATAATCGCATGGAACAAAACAGATCTAATGCATCTGAAAATAGTTCATTTGATATACCTGAAAATTTTTTATACTTATATAGTTAAGTTCTAGCTGAAAATATTATGCAATTAATATACCTGACATTCTACGAAGAGATGTACCTGAAATTCTTCTATAGTTATTGTACCTGAAAATATTTTGCATGTTTCATATGTCTGAAAATAGCTTATTGCCTCAAGTGAATATTCCTTTCATCTGCGTTTTGACTATTCCTTTCATCTGCATTTTAATATCACTTCTTTGTGAATATTCCTTTCATCTGTGAATATTTCTTTGTGAATATTCCTTTCAATATTCCTTTCATCAGTGAATATTCCTTTCATCTGCATTTTAATATCACTTCTTTCCTCTCCGAAGGCAAGTTCGGCTCGGCTCGGATCCGATGTCGGACGATGCGAGGGCGGCCGTTTCAAAGCAAAGAAGGGAAGCCGAGCGCTACTACAAGTTCGTGAAGCGAAAAGATCCGAGCGTTGACGAAGAGCTGCTTCGGCAAAGATCGAAGAAAACCTTTCAGCGCACGAGGAGAAAAGCAAATCAGGTTTTTGACTGATAGTTTGTTGTTTTGCGAAACATGCGTTTGACGAAGAATAATCAATCACTTCGCAGCAAATTCGCACAGATTTCCTCGCCCCTGAAATACGAGATGCGTTGTTACTTGTGCCTTCAAGGGAGAGCCACGTCTCCTCTAAACAGGGCGAAAATCAGTCCGACCACTCCTGTTTGCAGTTAGAATGCTTCAGAAGCTCTTATCTGGTGCTTGCACGCAAAGTCTTTTTCTATAGCCGCTTAAACTTATCCTGGGCTGATGACGTTTCTGCTTCAAGAACTAACTTATTCAGCTGTTTCGATTGTTCGCTAACAATGCAAACAGCGTTGCTTGGACTTCTGCAACGAAGCAAAAGCTTATGGGAACCTGAACAAAATCCATTCAGTCAACCTTGCCACGCTCTGAACAGTCAGCATAGATAGTTACGTTAACGTCGAAAGATCAGTCTAAACATGGCGGTCTGCTGCTATTAAATTTATGTTTAAAGAAGAACGAAAAAGGTTTCCACTCAAAACTAATTCTGGTTTGTAGCACCGTGTGTAAAGCTGCAGATTTGTAAACGCAGAAGGTGGATTATACCGGAAATGGTAGAAAATACTTTTCGAATTCGGTGAAAATTACTCACCTTCCGCGCTGAGATTCGTCGAAAATCCTGCAGTCTATCTTAACAACCAATATCCTAATCCCTAACAGCAAATGCGCAAGCTTCATCTCTAACCGTAGTCATCGTTTGCTTCAGGTTCCCGGCGAAGCAGCGAGCTTCGACTTGTACAAGAACAAGTTCTGGTCGGTCCGGCACCGCGCGCTCTTTCGCTTCCAACAAGCTGCTCGGACCGTGCTCGTCCGGAAGAGGGCGGAGAAGAAGACCGCTCTGCTGCGGAAAATGATCGAAGAGTTTCGGAACGGGAATGGTGAGCTGAGAGAGGATGCCAAGTGACATTTTGTCCATTTTTGCCGTAAACTTAACGCGAATAATCTGGTCTTCGCTCAAAAGGCTACTCGTAAATTGTAATATTTGCGGAAAGTACAAAAGCAGCAGCAATTCTGAAAAGATTAAGAAAAACTCAGCCCGAATGTAAAGTGATTTATTTTTAAACCATGAGGTTTGAAACAGTTTCCCTCACCAGGTGGTTCGTAGTTGCGCGGCTAAGATATGAACCTCCCCGCAAAAAGAGGCATTCCTTATCGTGTATCACACCCACTCCCCACCACAGGGGGGGAGCGAAACGTCTTTCCCTAAAAGTCGTAAAATTTCACCGGGAAATCTTCTCTTCAGCTTGGAGGAAATGTCAGGTCCACTTACGTGAATGATCTGATGTTGATCTGAATAATTTGATTTATGAACCTTACGCTCATCCCCCAAAGGGAGACACACATTTCTTTACCACGTATGGCAAACACTTCCTATCACAGTGGAAGCAAAACGTCCTGGCTAGAAGTTGGAAAACTTGACAAGGAAATATTTTGTTTATCTATA
>Ga0210059_1014087_pt1 | contig 11862 bp, 10 predicted proteins | sample Ectturendosymbi2_FD_188042 | JGI IMG/M metagenome (GOLD analysis project Ga0210059, IMG submission 188042) | Ecteinascidia turbinata endosymbiont from Florida, USA - Sample 2 (SPAdes) (version 2) | ecosystem: Host-associated > Tunicates > Ascidians > Unclassified | place: Key West, Florida... | reverse complement strand
AAGCAGCGGAGAAGGGCGCCGCAGACCACTCGTGACACTCCAGAGCAGACCTGCACAACATAGGGCCCGCGGGCCGCATGCGACCCGCGAAAGCTTTTTTGAGGCCCGCGAGAGCTTTTTCAATTGTGGAAATTGTTGGAAAAGCTCGACCTCGAATAAGCAATTGTCGTTCCAGAATTTCTTCCATACTACAGCGAAATTTCTACATCGAAATGAAAAAGACTCTTGCGGCCCGCGGCACATTTATGTTGATAATTTGGCCCTTCGAGCTTTCTGAGTTCTGCAGGACTGCTCTAGAGGAAGTACAAAGTGAATATAAAACTGATTCTGAGTGTCATGTCAAAACGTGCGGTAATAGCAATACCCACAATAAATTTCCTTGTCGAAAAGCTTGTTCATTTTATATTGTTGCGATCGGAAATCCCGAGCGGCATGTGCACAGAGCTTCGCACTGTGGCAGCAAGCAACAACAGAGATCATGCTCGCAATCACTCTTACTATTGCTTGCTCGCTCTACATATATAATTTTTTTATTCTTCACGCACACCCCGTTCGTGGTGAATCGCACAATCAACGCAACGCCACGGGAGAGGTTGCAACAATATGAGTCGCTTGGTCTAATCCAGAGGGTTTCCCAACCTGGGGAACATATACCCCTAGGGGTGCATTTGCCTATCTGAAGGGGTCCGTTTAGGTTAGCAATAGAAGGGAAAAATATATTTATATATTATTGATTTCCAAATAAGTGTACATATATCAGTGGGTGCTGTCTTCAAAACTCCATATATGCTTATGAATCTATTATTAGTCATGGTAAAACATTTGGGAAAAAGTCGAACTACTGTATGCCATAGACATTTTAGAGGTACATGTTCATCTGTGGACATGCTGAAGAAGTACATGATCAGAGAAAGGTTGGCAACCCCTGGTCTGATGTGTGCGGTTTGAATCGATGTGAATGCAGCATTGATTTGCAACACTCGGGATTATTATTGTGTTTCACTACCTTCACACAAAACTGTTGCCAAATAACATTGGAAATGGGTTTGTTCAATACTTTGAGTTATCTGTGAAGGAGAAAATAGATTTTAAGTACGTGCTAGTTTGCCTAAGCAAAGCATATTAAAAAATTGTTCGAAAAGTATACTTCAAGTTTTTCACATTCTCTTCAGTAAGCTTTTCCACTTACCGTACTCATAATAGTAACAGCGTTCCTGAAGCATTTGCGAAATGTCTGTGACATCGTTTTCTTTGGTCCATTTGTCATTCATTAGGTATATACATTTCATTTTTTCAATTACAATTTATGTAATTTTTGTTTATATTGCAACTATAAATACCATGACCACAATTTTTTAATTAACAAAAATCAATTTTATTGCCCACTGAAATCATTGTTCGCGTACGCTGCGCTGATCGGTAAACCTTCAAAGATTTCATCATGTTTAGTTGAAACTAATCCTTTGAATAAGAGGAGAAATCTGAACACTAAGTTGCTTTGCATAGTATACTTTTGTTTTTACCAAGTTTTGAGATATTGCAATCCACATTACTTACGTAACTTTTGCTTTTCACAGGGTTTTCGAATAAATTGGAAACTGAAGCACGTGATGATTCTGATGAAAAGCTACATTCCCACAATTTTCTGCCACAAAAAATACTTGTAAAATGAACGATCTGTGTTCTTCATCCTGCTAATTACGCTAACATCACGATTTCCTCATAAATCACGCCTTCAGTTACAAAGTTAATCAGCGAATAGAAGGCAGCTTAATTTTGTGTGTGTACTGAACGATTTGTATAGAATGAGTGATTTGTTTACTGTTTGCATATAATCGGTTTTCGCCCAACGCTAAAGGACGTTTGTTCAGTAATAAACAATGAGTTGTGTACTTGATCCAACTTCATTTGTGGTTACAACAATAAAAAGATAAAGATTACGAACTGCGATTACGGCGATACAAACTTGGCAAAGGTACTAGAACCAGTTGGGTCATTTAATAATCGGAAGACTTTAGGCGCGATTTTATTTCGGAAAGTAAGACTTGTAAGCCATTGATATTCTCGCATTGCGGGTTTCCCTATAGTTTGTATGGAAAATAATCGTTAGGAAGGTTTCACCGAGGGATGCATTGTACCAGGTACTTTGAAAAGGACAGTATATAACAGTTGAAAACCTCTTTCATTGCGTAAAAATTATGATCAGGTTTTGCTGCATTAGACCTTATGTTCGTATAAAAATCAGGCATAGTAGTGTTATAGCGAACATTTCAATGGAAGCGGGAACGCACAAGGAGCACGCGTCATAGATCATATAATCGAAGTCAAGAATTGTCAAACCATAACAGCAGTATAGTGTCAGTAGTGCATGTATTGGTGTCAAGAAATATTGAAAAAATTTTCATTTTGCTCAAAGTTCTGTGATTAGTTATTTTCACATGCTTACGCAGCGTTAATGAATGTTAGCAACCTAGTAAGATTTTGCATGTCTGTGGAAGTTCATCTGGCCATGCATGCATGAAAATGCAAAAATTAATGCAGTACGTTTCCACAAGCATTCTTACTAATGTTTAATTTTGATGGGGCAGAAAGATAGTTGCCAAATACTTACTAAATTTTCTAAAGATAGCTACACAGTTAATAGCCTTTCGTGGACTTGAGCGTAAACAGTAATTTTCTATGGAGACCCGAAAACCACACCATTTCAGGTGCTACTGCAGCGTGAGGTCTACTACACCCATGGACGTTCGCAGAAATTTTTACACGAGGGGCAAAGTTGACATTTTGCTTGTCCGTTTCAGGTTGCTGACGATGAAGTGCGAATGGGCTTTCACAAAACGCTTTACCCTTTCTGCACCGCAAAGGCTGTGGCGTAACTACCGGTTTCAGCCAGGGTGAGAAACGTGGCTGAAGGGGGCCCACTAGCCACCGTCACGGGAGCGCTTGCCAGCACTCAGAAAAAATGAGAAATAAAATGTATCCGGATCTGGATTTCTAAACTAAAACCCAAAATCACCGGAAAACAATCCAAAAAACTTCCAAAAAATGCAAAAAGCAGCAACCTACCGAAAACCAAAACAATACTGAATGCCGAAATATAAGTTAAATAAGGGCACAATTTTTACACTCAGCTTGGCAAGGATGGAGGTTTGCACCCTTGCACACCCGTCAGTTACGCCACCACTGCGCAAAGGCAATGCCCCTTATTACGGCAACAGTCGCAAGAATGCGACGCTTCGTTGGCAGCAATGCTTCTTTCTCACTAATATTTCTTTTCACAACATGTAAAACTACGTGGCTTACCGCTATCAGCAGTCACACTCTCGCTGCATTACCTGCCATAGATGTCTGCGTTCAACATTCACATGCGGCAGAACGCCAACTATCGTAACTTGAAGTGAACCCAGTGGTGTGTTTAAGGGGAGGCGAGCGAGGCACTTGCCTCGGGTCCCCCCTCTTTGGGGGCCCCACTTGAAGTGTTACACACATACATTTTCCTTATTTTTGGTGAAAAACGTATTATCCACTCATATAATGTGCTACAAAGCAGATCATAAGTACGTACTCTGCTTTCAAAGGGCCCCCCAAGAGAAACTGTAATGTGCAGGTACTTTGCTTTCCAAGGGGCCCCCAACAACAACTACAATTTGAAGGTAATCTGCTTTCAAATGGACCCCCAACAGCATTGAAATGTGTAAGTACTTTGCTTTCAAACTTCATTGAGGGGGCTTCTGAAAGAAACTGTAGTGTGCAAATACTCTGCTTACAAAAGGGCCCCCAACAGCAACTGTAATGTGTAAAGTACCTTGCTTTCACAGAGGCCCCTAACAGCAATTGTAATATATAAGTACCTTGCTTTCAAAGGGGGCCCCAACAGCAAATGTGATGTAAAATTCCTTGCTTTCAAAGGGGCTGCCAACAGCACTTGCAATGTATAAGTACCTTGCTTTTAAAGGGGTCCCCAACAGCAATTGTAATATGCAAGTACAATGCTTACAAAGGCGCCCAAACAGCAACTTTAATGTCAAATTACCTTGCTTTCAAAGGGGCTCTCAAGTAAGTACCTTGCTTTCAAAGGAACCCCTAACAAGATTTGTAATGTGTAAGTAATATACTTTCAAAAGGGCTCCACCACCATCTCCAATGTGCAAATAAAGAAAAGCTTGAAACCAATTTATACCTAAAAAATTGTGTGTTAAAATTTCTTCCAAAAAGTTCTGAAAAGACCCTATCAAATAAGAGCAAATATTTATACCAAATGTTAACTTTTTATACCTAATGATAATTTTTTATACCAACTGATGATTTTTAGAGATTGAAGTATTTGTTTATAATTTTATGAAAATGCTACAGTTCAACAGAAAGTATCCAAGTGGAGCAGCAAAAAAGAGGAGAGTGCAGCTTCAAGCACCCAAGTTGTAAAGAGTAGCTATGTCCGTCTAGTGCATAATCAGATGTGCCATACACAAAACTCAAGTTTTGTAAAAAAGAAGTTTATAAATACACTACATGCTTTAGAACATAGGTTCTCAAACTGCTCCGTACAGAGCCCCAGGGATCCGCGAGCTATTCGTTTACTGACTTGGCTAATGATCTAATCTTACAAGTGACTTCAATTGAACCGCAATTTGAATATTTTTTAAATACAAAGCAGCAAATACATCCGAGTCATTAAATAAAGCACTTCCAATTTACTCAGGAACATCAATCAGTAAGTAACAATGTGTTCTTTTTGTTTTTATTTTCAGAAATTTATTGTGGGGCTCCGTAAATCATGGTCAATCTCTTCATGGGCTCCATAACACCAAACGTTTGAGAACCCCTGCTTTAGAACATTCATATTTTTATCCAAGAATTTCTTTTTTATGTCTCTGAGTTGAAAAGATTAGACAAATTTCTCACTTCTTGTGATGTTGTATCATACTAAACATTTCCATCAGAAAATAAGACAGTGACCACACTACATCTTTCATTTTATAGAACATGTTCTTAGTTTGCAAAGTAATTTTGTGATATTGCTGTTGTGCTACAAAGACTGTTAATAAGCAAGGCTATATTCATGCTACTTATCATGTAGCAGAAATGGCATTTTTTGAGTATTATGAGTACTCATTTTTTGTGGGAAGTTAGGTTATTGGGGGGAGATGATGGAAAGAGTAGCAATTATCTCATGGACGGTTGTGACACTGGGTACATGGGGGTCAAAAGGGGGGATCGTCAAAGCTCCTCCCTGGACTTTGAAATTTGACATTTTTGCATGAAATTTTTAGCAAGAAAAGATTGTTTTATTCGTTTCGTGAGGTAAAAATGAAATTTTGCTACTTGGACACCTCTGCAAAAATATTATTTTCTACCCCTGGAAAACCCAAAAAATCCACTACCTGGGAAAAAATCCTTCCTACGCCCATGACTGAGTATGCTCCAGAAGAAGCAGCTAGGCGTGCTGGAAGTGATTGCGGTCCGCAAAAGGAAGACTCTAGTGATTCAGACGTGGGCGTCGGAAGAATGTTTTCCAGGGGGGGCACTAGAGGACTTTTCTAAAATTTTTCTAGGGGGGAAAAAGTGGTAAAATTTGTTTTTTCCCTCGAAAGCATATCTGAACCCTTGGAATATTTTAGAAATTTTTTTGATGAAGCTATGATGGAATGCATGGAGGAGCAAAGTAATTTGTATGCAGTGCAAAGAAACCTATCGATATCGCTCATGCTCACATGGAAAGAGCTGGAAATTTTTTTGCTGTTTTATTGAAAATGTCCATGTGTCCTGTGCCTCGTCCGCGACTGTATTGGTCAAAGAACTTGAGTATCCAATATGCGAGTACTTCGATAACCAGGGTCCTTTTTGAACACATAAAAAAAGACTTGCACTTCAATGATGACAGCGAAATGGTTGCACTCGGTGAAGAAACATTTGACAAGGTGTTCAAAATAAGACTTCCTATCTCACATTTAGCATCAAAATTTCGTGACATTCTCACATTCCCACGGAAAGAGGTATGTTTTGCCTTGAACAGTTCGAACAAACCGTTCACCTGGCTGCAGGATTTCTTTCAGACACAGACAGTGTATCGTTAGCAGCACAACCCTTCCCTTCGTGTTGTCAAATGTTCTGGCTCAAAGATGTCACCTTTTTGACCTCTTTTGAAGGTGCACAGCCTGCCAGCTACGTCAAGGCGTTGGGACAAAAAAAGTACAGTTGATTTACCATGCCCACATGTTCGTTGCAACCTACAGTTCAACAAGTTCATGGGAGCAGTTGAACTCTTGGATGTGGTAAGGCGCTTATAGGATTGTATCATATAGAATTTAGCTCAGATCCAAGAAGTATTATCACCGGATATTCTTCCATTTTGTGGACACAGTTGTTGCCAATACCTGGCTGCTTTACTTCAACAATTGCAACGACGTAGGTTTGCAAGAAAGTAAGCAGCTGTGTCTGCTTGAGTTCAAATATTTATTTCTCCTGCTTTAGCTAAGGAGGGGCAAGTTGTGTACACAAAAAGAGTCAGAGCATCAATTTCGGTTGAAGACATTTTTACTGTAAGAAAATGAAAGGACACAACACAAATGATTTCCAATGATTTCGAAGGAAACTGTGAGAAACGACAATGTACATGACTTTCCCATCTACCAGGAGAAACGAGGGTGATGCAAGATGCCTCAATTCAAAAGCACCCCACGCATCTTTTGCCAAAAGTGTGAAGCATATTCTTGCCTTGACAAGAGCAATAACTCCTTTTTGAATTTTCATAAAGAGAAGCCTGGTCATCTAAATGTCATGCTGATCACGTTTTCAACACACATAAGGACAAGGAAGTAGCAGACCACTTAACTGGGGAAACCAGAAGGCAAAGAGACAAGTTTCGTTCGTTAGACAAGTTTCGTTCGTATTCTTGTGTTTCTTTTGTTTTGATGAAGTATTTTGTGTGAATAGAACAAAATTCTGTCAACATCGTCTCTTTACCTCCGAAGTGCTCAAGCGTCAATTGTTGCAAATATGCTACGTTTCAAAAAAGGGGGGAAATGCGCATGAAAAATTTTTTACATTATACAGTCGGTCCAAATAACCCTCAGGGCCTATCTGATGGAAAAAAATAAATTTTTGCATGCAAAAATTTAAAGATGTCCATATAAGGTTAACTAGAGTTATATGAGGTTTCCAAATTAATTTACCATCAGTAATAACTACAAGGTACTTGACACATTCTGTTCTTGAAAGCAAGTGGTTGTGAACATGATTGCAAGAATTAAGGCAAGTAATCGGAATTAAGCTGCTGACTTCGGGTTTCTAGACATTTTTCTTGCTTATTTTGCGCTTCGCCGATACGGCACGCCTCGCGAATCGACCAAAGGAGATCTCCAATGGTTGTTACACCATTGGGGATGTTATCAGTGGCGTAACTGAGCGTGAAGCTAGCCTATGTGCCTAGTTTTATACGTCCATAAGTCAGACTTTCACCTGATCAACATATTTTGTGCAGTGATTGTTGTGAAAAAATGTCTTATGGTTACCTCAGGTAGTCTTCTCATATTTTTTACTGCATAGAAGCAAGATACCTTTGGTGCTTATGACCAAAGTTACAAAATTTGCGCAGTCTGCAGTGCAGATTAATAGTGTAGTTAGAAGTGTTTTACAGCAATCACTGCTAACCTTGTCCCAACCGAGTAGTGCGGTGAGTGGATTATGGATGTTAACCATGTTGCGTCCACGTACATGGGCGTCAGAAGGGGACAAGGGGCTCTTGGCAACCCTGGATTTTGAAAATTTTAGCAAAAAAGATTGTTTTCTTAGTTTCGAGTGAAAAAAAATACGTTTCGCCACTTTTGAACCCCCCTAGAAAAGTTTTGGAAAAATCCCCTAGTACCCCCCTTGAAAAATCTTTCCGACGCCCATGTCCACGTAGGTCCCCTTGGTCTATATTTTTCAACGTTTATAGCCTATTGGACATACAAAATGTTATTAATCTAAACATGTGCCATGCACCAGGAGATCAACAACTCAGGAAGGTTTATGCATGTGTATTTCGGTCAGTTAAAGCACCATTTGCCTGCTTTTCAAGCAGAATTTACTTAAGCGCTGATGACAGAAAACGTCCATCGCGCCGCATTGTTTTGATCGGCCCCAAGTTTCTTACTTCGGTAACAGCGTTTTCATAACTGAACGATAGGCGTGATTCTGATTTCCTGCAAAATTTTGTTAATATTTGCATTTCATGGCAACATGTCTAAATAATCGTCGTTAATTAAATGACAATGATTCAGACCGAATTCCTTTTGTTAAGCTCTATTCTTAAGACACGTCTTGATGAAGTTTATCCTAACGTATTTATTGCACTTCGGATTATGCTAAACTGCCCCAATACTGTTGCCAGTTCTGAAAGGAATTTCAGCAAACTGAAGTTGATCAAAACCTTAACAGGTCTCATAGGAGACTATCCTCATTAGCCATGTTGTCAATCGAAACATCATGTGTGTGCTCTCTGGATTTGGAAGATGTCATGAAGCAGTGTTTCTCAACCTTTCATGGTTTGTGGTCCCCTTCCAAAGACTCCCAACACTTGTGGCTCCCTGCTCATCAATAGGGTTTTGCAATATCACGGCAGAGCTATTTAGTAAAGGCCTCTGCTCGTGGTCCCCGGGGAACCGCTCCGTGGTTCCCAACGGGAGCCGAGAGCTCCGGTTGAGAAACCCTGTCATAAAGTCTTTTGCATGCCAAAAGACTCGCTCCAAGTTGTTTTGATACTATTATAAAGTGACATTGTTTATGATATTTTCATGGTTATTGTTACGCAATATTTTTCATGTGTGCTACTGTTTCACTATACAGTGATTTCTTTTGTTTTGCTATATGACCACGGTCCGCCTGGTGACTAGCCCTGCGAGCGATAGATTAATTACAGCGACAACTTAATCATGACGAATAATAACGCTAAAACAGCAACGCTTTAGAAATCACCATTAGGGGTGCTTTTGCAAGGATTTTGGGGAGGGCAAGAGTTGGGCTGCTACGGCACTGTTCATACCTGTTTGTCATTGTTTGGTGTACAGCTTCATATACAGATAAAATTGTTTGGCTTTATTTCTTAGTTTGCTAAATGAAGGTGGTTTTATTACTGATACGGAGAGATCAATGAACTGCTCAAGAAATTCTGTTTTTAACTCACCACATTTGTTTTGTTGTTTACTAAGGCGGTGCGCTGAATCTAACCCCATGGCCCATCATTAAGTCAAACATTTGGTGCTTAGAGGAAAAGTGGAATTGATTCAGGAGTTAATTACTACGACTTAGGTGTAGTAACGAGGGGGTGAAAGGGGCACAATTCCCCAAGCTCCGAAAAGTCCTAATAATATCATAAGTACTTCCTTCAATACAGTATATTGGCAACCGAAAGACCTCAGGTTCGAACACGGGGGCGCCAAACTTGCTTCTTGACCCGGGTGTCATCTAGCCTCGTTGCGCCCCTGGGTGTGGTGGATCTTCCAACAATACATAAGCCGACCTTACCCAGTCGCAAGCCACTGATGGGTATCAATTTTAGATAGGATATGATACATGAAAACGTGAAATTCTACTTATGTCATTTACCCAGTTGAAGCACATTAAATCACCCGACTACTATTTTCTGCTTTTGTGGAATAACGTATATGAGTTTTTGGGAACTAAACATTGCATACCCAAACGGTGGCCAATGGGCCCCCTTCGGCTACGTTTTGCCCCTCCCCGTGGCTCAAACCTCTAGTTACGCCACTGGATGTTTTGTCTTCCACTTTCGCTATGCACGCGGCGCTCTGTCCACTACATTTAGCAGCTACCGCGCTGCTACACTTAGTCCTAATATCCAGGGGTGCAAATGCCCGTTTGCCCTCTGCGGACGCCCAAATCTACAGTATACCGTGAGATTTGGGTACACGACTTTTCGGTCTGGCCGTTTCCGTCACGGGACATTTCGGTCTCGAAATTTCTGTATTTTCGGAACTGATGAAATTTGTTAGCCTTGCCCAGGTAACCTCTGCCCAATTTGGGCAAACGGTTCTTCTATTTGAATTAAAAACTAGTTAACGTTCACGTAGAAAGCTGGATCTTTCAGTAGCTGCATTTTTATGGGCCGAACGTTACTCTGATGTTGAAGCACTAACGTTACATTTTAAAGGACAACAAATGTTTACGTCAACTAGTTTCGCATTTGCACGCAAGCTATCGCTTGTCACTGCACTGCTTTATTATAAACTAAGCTTACATTCTGTCCACGTAAAGTCAACTTTACGCCAGTGACGTGACAGGTTGTTCACGAACGCAAAAAAACAGTGTTCTGGAACATTCAGTTCAGAAGCGACTCCAGGTCAAACACGTCACTCGGGCTCAACACACCATTTATACCAAGGCCACTGACAGAATGCAACCGTTCGAGGCTTGCATCATTGAAATTTCCATTTGCGTTTATTCTGGCACTATTGTTGCTACGTAATGGTAGTTGCGTAACTATGAATTAGAAGTTCTCATGAGAACTCGTCGATTGTTGCGTAACGTATGTTACAGAGCAATTATAATGTCAGTTAGTTCTCTGCATACCAGGCTCATTCATTTTAGCCCGTTATCTCGAATGGGAACTTGTCTATGCAAATCGATTGTTTCAAAAAACATTCAATCTGATATGAATTATATTCAAAAATGCTTATTTGTAGAGGGCAGCTCGGGCTTTAACGGATGAGATGAGCCCAAGTACCCGTCGGCGCACGTGGCTCATTCATATTCCCGAATTGACAATCATTTCTTTGAAATTATTTTCGAATGCGAACTGTTCATTGGGCTGGAATTCGCATTCATTGCTCTGTGGCAGCGGTTTGCAATGCAAGATCGCGACTCCCAGGGGCATCGACTCGATAACCTTCCGGTTTCTTCAATGCCCTGGCGTCCTTGCACTAATTTGTGTTTTTTCTTGCTGAATATTAATTATCGCCAAATAAAATCAACTCAACCTAGAGGCAGCGTTCCCTCTACGGCAGAATTCTAAGTCGGGCCGGGCTTTTCGGGTCGGGCCAGGTTCCGGCTTAAATTTGTCAAAATGTTTTGGGCCGATTTTGGGCCTGCATACAAAACTTTTTTATAACATTAAGAGTAACGTTTTTTTTCGTGACGTACATTTGTTGTGCTCACCGCAGTAACTTCTGTGAGTGAAGTGATTGTGAATTTTCTTCAGCTAATTCTGTTTGCCAACGCAGCTGCGTTCTTTTGTTCTCTGCTCGGATTAGTCTCACACTCTTTTTGAGTAAGCGACAGCAGTAAAGAAATTAGCAGGATGGTTTTGTGTCAAAAATATTAATCACTCACGCGATGTTTGGCTTGTTTTAAAAACAATGGCCAACAAACAGACTTTTCATGCTTATAGCCCTATCCTAGATAGTTTCCTTTATGCCTATAGCGCCATCGTGGATAGCTTCGTGATAGTTTCTTTTTTTGAGAAACCTTGCATTCCGCAATATTATCGTTGACTAACAAGAAAAGTTTGTTCTTCTTTAAGCCAACGTTTTGGTCAAGGTGGTTGTTATTTTGGGTGTGATAAAACCTTAAACCTGCAGCTATGCCCGTACACTACGTTTTTTGTTACCCCGTAGTTGCACATACCTCAACTCACTCGGTAAATTTGGCTTTCGGGACTAAATTGGGCTTCAAAAATAAGTGACGGGCTCGGGCCAGGTTCGGGCTTGCGATTTCGGGCTTGGGCCGGTTTCGGGCTTCAAAATGAGGCCCGTTTACAACTCTGTTCGAAGGTGCGCAAATGTGCAGTGCCAACAGACCACTTGTCTAGTCATTCTCGCAAACTAGCAACAGTCCAGATTTGATATCGTATACAGGGACCCGACG
>Ga0210059_1014086_pt1 | contig 11863 bp, 5 predicted proteins | sample Ectturendosymbi2_FD_188042 | JGI IMG/M metagenome (GOLD analysis project Ga0210059, IMG submission 188042) | Ecteinascidia turbinata endosymbiont from Florida, USA - Sample 2 (SPAdes) (version 2) | ecosystem: Host-associated > Tunicates > Ascidians > Unclassified | place: Key West, Florida... | reverse complement strand
ATTCGGGTCCCTAGAATTTCAAATCGGGTCCCTAGAATCAGAGAAAATTATCATCGGGTCCCTAAAATCAGAGAAAATCGGGTCCCTAGAATCAGAGAAATCGGGTCCCTACAGATCCATACCGGGTTCCTAACATTTTCCTTAAAAACAAACTGTCTTAGACTTCATTTATTTTCTTTTTCTAACTATAACATAAACCCTAACCCGACACACTTACCTAAACACTAAAGCCTAAGACCTGATCATCAATTTTCTCAGGATATTTGATATGTTGAATGTTGCTCTGTGCATGCGCATATGGCGCGAAGTCAGATATTTCGCTTGACACTGGTGATTCAGCCTCCAACGCTGTTATAAAATGTTCTGTTTTGTCTGTTTTTATCAACCAGCGTTGTGCAGAATGTGTGTGTTTGTACTATGGACTGCGTGTCTGCGGGCAAAAATACATTATTATTATATGTGACCGATTGCGAAAAAGTTGCACCACGGTTGAATGAGCATGATGACGTCATCGAATGAAATTTCATGAAAATTGTCCCCCCCCCCGAAATGAAGAGCTGGTTGCGCCCCTGCTTATACTTATAATCCACTGTCTAAACATAGCAATAATCAAATTTGTTGATGAGTCTGGAAGCATTGATTATTGTCTCTGTACTGTACTTGTGAGCTTTACAGTAATGTATTCCTTCTTAATAAAAAGATACGCATATACGTTTTTGGTAAAAATATATATGCAACCCATGATGTCCATCAGCTGCTATTTAGGACCAGGTTTTTCGTACTTACGAAATACGGTATGCCTAACTTACGATAGTCACGTGGATACCTACGGAATTTGATTTAACAGTTGTTAACTTGTTAAAGCATATTTTTAACTTAGAGCTCCGCGCTGTTGATATGCTACAGGCCCCGCGCTAACTTAATCCGGCGCTGGGTCCGAAGTGTAGTTACTTACATTCAGTGCTGGAGCATATAAACATGAATGTTATTATATAGCATACTGCTTCAACGTGACAGTGTTTAAGGCGATCGTCTAGTTAGCTAAATAATGGGTTACTCTTTGTGGGCAGTTCACTTTCTGCTGGTTCATAGGTTATATGTGTCTGAATGCTTATGTCACGCGTTGCGCTTTTTTCTCGAACCTTATTGAAAATTTTTAGTGATGTTTTCAGACGATCATGGATGCAGTTTTGTCTAGTTGATCGCCGGCAAATTTATATTAATATTTCTATACTTTTCTGGGATTTTCAAAAGTTTTAAAGCGTGCCATGTCACCGTATAACGTTATAACGCATATACAAAAAAACAAAGAACTGGAAATACGGGTCATTGTGAAAAAGTCTAAGTTATCTAGAGTATTTATGGACACTGGGTAGCAACCAGTCTCTTTGATTCACTCCATTAACAAAAACACAAATTTCAAAAACCTTATACACTATCAAAAAATTCCGACAAGTCAACAACTTCAATATTTCATTTGAAGTTTCTTTAAAACCAAAATTTTCAAAATCTTTCAATTCATTTCAAGTGGCATTACAACTACCAGCACACTGAAATTATTTGGGTTAGAAAGTTTTGCTCAGTATGTCGTTGTCAAGGCACGGTAGAATTCAAAGGGCAGTGGCGTAGTAGACGGGGGCAGAGGTACGAAATGCCCACTGTCAAGCTAAATGTAAAACCGGGCCCTCGCTGGTCCACTTAGCTTATATTTCGGTATTCAGCATTTTTTTGGTTTTCTAGAGGTTGTCGTTTTTTTGCATCTTTCGGAGTGTTTTCCGGTTATTTGCGGTTTTACTTTATAAATCCACATCCGGGTAAATTTTCATTTCTCAATAATTTTCTGAGTGTAGGCAAGTGGGCCCCCTTAAGTAAGTTTCATCCCCCTGGCTGAAAACTCTGGTTACGCCACTGGTAATGAGTGAGATCATCAAGATTGCTCTTGAAAACATTCTCGAAACCAGCTTCGTGTGCTCTCAGTCTCATTTTCAAGATTTTATGCGAGAGTTAATAACATTCGACTTTCTAATAAGTTTCAGTATGGACTGGAGCCGTTGCATTTGAAGAACATTTCGGATAATAAAAGAAGTGATGTTAATATGGCTTTGCAGCCCTTACCGTCAGTGGCGTATCTAGGGTTTGGTAGGCATGGCTCGTGCCATGGGCGACACTTTGATGGGAGCGCAAAAATTGCTTGGCAAAAATCTAAATTTGTGACTTGCAGTTTCTTCAACCTCTATTTTGCGCCCCATACAACGATTAACTGCACAGCTGCATCAATACAGCGCCTTTCTAATGCAATAATTCGGGCGTGTTGCGCCAGTACCAAGCATTGTGACAAAACTGTGGTGTTGTGACACAGCACAACGGTCAGACATTGTGACAGAACAAGAACGCTCCCTTTCAATATCTACAAAACCTCTCCCTCAGACTCGTCACGCTATAAGAAAGGCACGCTATAAAAAAGGAAAGGCTGAGAAAAAATTTTAAAAATTTTATCTGCAAATTTTCTGTAACTGTTGGTTACTCATCAACTCTCACAAACTCAAACACGAAGTTACTAGAAACAGTTTGTTCATTTCGTGTACTGTATATTTAATGTGTTTTCTATGACAAAATAAACTTTTGTTTGAGTCAGACTCATGTTTTTTGCGTCAGACACATTTTTTTAGTCAGACTCATTCATACACACAATAACAAAAAGCGTAATTTCACTTCATATTGCTAAAAAATTTCGAAACTTTCATTCATTAATTTTTTTGGATTTTGCTCGTATTTTCGGCAAATCAAAACGGTGCGTTTGCAAATCCCTGTACCCCCAGCTTCTGTACCACTGTTCCATGTGTTCACGGAGGTGCAAAATTCACTTCTAGTTTTCTGTTTTCTACTCCTTTTTGTCCCGTTTGCACTAAACTGAGTTCTATTTTGTGGTTCCACTGACACTTTAAACTCGCCAATGACATCAGATCGAGTTATGAGAGTTATGGAGTGGCTAGAGGTGCCAAGAAGTTGTTGTCATTGCTTACCGTAGGATTCGAACGCTATCAGTAGATTGAGCTAAAGTTTCGTTAGCTGATAAAACGCAAGACGTTTTAATGTGCGGCTCTCATTTAATAGCGTGACTTAACTTTGGCCCAGCAATGCATTTCGGTTTGGCATAGCTGTTTTGAAAGAATGCGACAGCAGATCAAACTGATGACTGAGTGTTTCAAATGCTGCCAGATGAGCACAGTTCTCAAAACGGCTCGCACCTGCAGCATAATGCTAACAAAATGACATCAGGGGTATTACGCAACAATATTACACGCCCTTTTGTACTTCGTACTACGGTACAGTAGAATTCTCCTTAGCGTCACTTCATGGGACCGGAGAAGAAACGTCGTTGCGGGCGGACCGTTGTTATAGGCGTTGTCGCTAATAATAGCCGAATTCGAATGCACGCAAAAGATAGGAATTCTGCCGGGACCGAAAAAAGGGTCGTTATAGCCGAAATCGTTATAGGCGAAATCTCCTGTACATAATCATTGTGCTTTTCTTTTACCGTTGACTGGCGTAGTTGGCATGCACGAGCTATCGCAAAAAGATTTGACTGGAAAATTTGAAACTTTGGCAAAGAGTAAAGGAGATTTGTTTTGTCTTCCCATTCTTTAGGAAGTAGGGAAAGGTTTTACTCTTCACAGTACATATATCCTTGGAAAAATTTAAGATTTCATTCTTTTGAAAAAAAATTTACGGTTTGAAACAGCATTTACAGCCGTTGAAAACTTTTAACGCTGCTACAAACTTTCTCAGCAAGAGTTTGATGTTCAGTTTGTTCGATTTTCTGCATCACTTGCCGTTCGACTGAGCTGTGCCACTTTTATTTACCCTCACCTCAACTGAAAATTAATCACACATGTCTGATTTTACGCAACTGTGAGACAGACGAACACCTTCGGAAATTCACCCTTATGTTAGAAATTGTATCATGGCAACTTTTGTAAAACGTTTGGTTGAAAATGGAATGCATCCTCAATTACACAACTTTGGCAATGAAAACCAGAGTAAGCATTCATAAAAAACACAGTGACGAAATAAATACCGCATGAAACGACGTATTACCCGTTACGTGATCTTTCAACTGAATTAGCAACACAAAAGACCATCAGAAACAAGAGCTTACAACAATGCAAAATAACAAATGAAAGAACTTACGTTACAACAAAGTGAAATAATGAATGAAACGACATATTGCCCTTTCTGTGATCTTCCAACTGAATGTTTCATACCAACACAAAAGATCGTCAGAAGCAAGAACTTACTACAATGCAACTTTCTTTTGCAACAGAACTAGTTGTACTTCGCATAAAGTGGCTATTGTCGGATAATTCACTTGCTTCGTTTTATTCTTTACCAGAAACATTTTCCTGAGCAAATACACCAATCCACAGACCTTTCTCAAGTATCAAAAAGATACCGGCAGAGCAAGGCTAGACTGCGCTTGGAAGCAATATTAGTTTGTAGTGAGTAGAACAATTTTTCAGTAAATTATTTTCAGCATTATTCCAAACACTCCAGAAAATAAACCATGCACACTATGCAGCAGTTATTTGCATCTACGTGATTATAATGGCTGTAAAAGTGGAAACGACGTCTTTTTGCCATACATTTGGCAAATTTTTTCGGGTATACTTGGCTGTTTTACAGGCAACAAGTAAAATATCATGTTCCAGCTCCACATTTTCTGCAAAGAGTTAAAGAGTGTCAGCAAACATAAAGTAGGAAACAAACAGAGCAACCAGGGCAACCGTCTCTGTGTTTTTCCTGTACGAATTCAGACTTCCTGAGGTTGTACTGACATTGGAAGGCGTGCTGGTGGTGCTAACAAGTTGGTGAGAAGCGGGTCTCTGTGTAACGGCACCGGCAGATTTGTTCGAGAAATCCCCCTCCTCGGCCAATTTTGCTACCTTCGATATAGCTCGGGTTGGCAGCGAGCTGGTTTTATATGGAGGAACGTCATCAGTGTTTGCTTTCATTAATTGCTTCCTGGCATTCAGTGTGCTTAACGAACGAATGACATTCGTTGCCGCGACGTGCGTGGTGGACTCGGAACCCGTGCTCGTTGTGGGAACTGCGCTGGAATTCAAGTTGGAATCCTTGCTTTTCCTGAAACTGCTGCTGGTAAATTTCGCAATGTTTGTAATCAAAGTTGCGTTGCGTGCAAATGTAGGGTTTGAAACATCATTTCCAACAGCTTGCTTCTGGAAAAACATTCCTCTTGAACTTGAATTATTCGGTATTGAAGTGTTGAGAACTGGTGAATAGGTGCTGGTTGTTGCTTTTGACGTAACATCTGAATAGACAAGGTTTTGAATGAGCCGACAGTATAGTCTAACTGCAACAAACGCGACCGATTCTGTAAATAGAAGTACTGCTTTACAGGTTTATGAACCTTTTAAGGACGGCGAAAGCCACTGTAGTGGCTCGGACATTATCAGTTATAACCCGCCGTCCGATAGAGCTAGAGAGCTAATCGAACCCTGTAAGGATGCATAAAGACTTCTACTTTCGATTAAAGATTGGGCAATTTGGGTTTTGAACTTTATTTGGGGCAACCCGACGTAACGTGGTGGGCGAACTGACGTCATCACCCCTAAGAAAAAATTAAGTGGCAATTATCTGTTGGTTCTTTTAAAATAAACTAGAGGTGGAAATCCACGTCTTTAGAGCTTTGATTGTTCTTGTAGCGGCAACGGTTGGAAAGTTATGTCGTAAAATCGATATTTTTGTTTATTCTAATTAGAAAATTCTGATGAGAGCACATAAAGCTCACGAGCCTCTGCTTCGTTAAGTGCTGATTCCATATCGAAAAATTTGCTCAGCACATGTTCCCTCTATTTAGCACTATAAAAATAGCAAGCCTGACTCGGTGAATTTTTCCTCAATGCAACACTGCACCGTAACAAGAATAGATGCAAAGTCGAAGTCCAAGCAAAACTTTATTGAGCAAATTAACTTTTGTAAAGCTTTATTCTCAATTATCAAACAGTGTAAAAGTTATGTCTCAACATAAACCTTATCTTCAAATACAAGGCTGGACAATGGATATTTTTTATTTTTTTCCTAAATTCAACCTTTTCATTCGAAATTGTATTTTTTAAGAATTCGGGTGATATGCAGATTTTATATATTACCTTCTTGGTTAGCACTTTAAAGATTAGTTTTGGTCACACGCTGGTCAACATACGTATTCGCATTTCACGTTGTTGTTAGCCAGTGCATGATTTTAAATTTTGGAATTCAGGAACTTGGCTTCCTCAAACAATAGGGTGATGCACCAAAGAATAAGTGGGGTGTTCGTAATGAGAAACAACCTGGTTTCTACAGCAACCAAAAACTACCTCGACCATGATAAAAACAGTAAGGCTTTTTTTGATTTAAGATTTTGCTGAGCGGTGCGGAGGTAGGAAACGAGTCTCTGAAGTTGATGAGCGGGTTTCCATTTCCGGTCAGGACATACCGTGTACAGCGGGAGCAACGAGAAGTTTTATGCGCGGCACTACCAATGAATTGCCACCGCTGCAACACACGCTACGTAAGTAGCCGCTTGGTTTGCGTTGCAGAGAAAACGGAGATGTGGGTCCGCAAGGAACTCGTTAATCCGTAGCTGGGGGTGGGATGCAAGTGCAATCAAACGTATTTTTTAAAATTTTATAGAATTCATCTAACGAGGTAAGTAGAAGGGACTAAGTGCGATAATTGGATTCACTCCATTCTTACCTTGAGTGGCGCTGGCAACAAGGAACAGACTGAGAAATGTAAAAATCGCTAGTTGCATTTTCGTAGTATTTCACTATTCCAGCAGGCTTCCTTCGCTTGTCCGTAGAAGATCTTCTGAAGTAAGACGATGTTACTGTACTTACTGTTCGCTGTTCTTACGTCGCTGTGGCGCTGAACGGACAAAACCAAGGTATTTTTATAGACGAGATTCGTTTATCATTATCGCGCCGCATCAGGTATTTCTCTCAGGCTAAAAATTATCTCGTTGAAAGAGCCTTGGGCGGGATTCAAAACCACGTTCGCTCTTCGTTGGCTTAAGACCAAGCTCGCACGATAAATGGAGCGTCTTGTGTGAATTCTTCAACTTGACCTAATCCACCTTTCAGGTATTTCAATCGCTTTGCTTTTTGTTCAGGCGTTCGCACATACTTGAACAATTAATCGGGAGAAACCCTCAAATCTCGAATAGTGTAGCTGCTACCTTTTAATAAAACGTGAAGTCATTCAATTCTCAACACAAACTTGTGCACAGAAAGGCTGCTCACTTTTAAAAAAGCCAAGACGCTAAAGTTGGTTTTCGATGCACAACATGTCGACAAAAACCTAAGTTTCGTCAAAATGTATGCCATGTCACCCATAAGTGCACGGAGGTGCATGTTTTCGGGGTGCAAAAATTTGTGCCCAAATTTGTCCTTATTTTCCGAAATGACGTATAAAACGCTAAATCATAGTGCTATGATTTAAAATTACCATTACAAAAAACAAGGTTTCTGCATCCCAAATATCAATAATATAGAATAATAGATCAATATAAACGTGAGCCGCGTGCCTTCAGTTCATCACGTACAAACTAAATTAAAACCAGCAACTAGATTTCTGCTTCTTTGGGATATGAAAGACTCAATTTGCTTTGTTTTACATCTTCAGCAGGAACCTTTTCAACATTTTCAGCATCTGCATATTGAATATGATCTCGCTCGTAAACGCAGACAATGTTTTATTGCATAGTACACACTTCACGTTGATCTTGTAAGATTTTTTTCTACTATTGCTCATTGTGACTGCTATGAACACGACATTTATTTACGTATGGCGACATTTATTTACGTTTTACCCTGAAAAGCTATTTACTGTTTAGGAAAAGGTTAGCTTCGTGCCAAAATAGTTTCTTATTTTACAAACTATGATGCTTTCTAAGATTGTCTGAATGTGAATCGAGTTTTTCTAATTTACCCACATTTGCACAAAATTGTTCTAATTTATCCAAATTTGAGAGAAGCTGTTCTAATGTACCTAAATGTTTCTGATTTTAACCAAATTACAATAAAGTTGTTTCAAAATGTCGCAATTTAATCTCTGCTACGGAGCGATTTCTGTACAAAAAGACATTTCCTGACAAGCGGGTTTGGTGGTTATTTCGCCATGTTGGTCTATTTAATTAAACATGATGTAAATGAAATGCAACAAGTAAACAAACAACAACTCAACCGTTTTTAATGGTTTACTTTAGTGTGTAAGTGTAACCTTGGGTTTGCCCCAGTGAATAACACCAGTATTGACCAGGGTGTCTGAAGAGTGGTGCGGAGAGGGCCAATGCCCTCCCTAGATTTTCAAATTTGATGATATCCTATTCATTTTTTGTAGAAAAATATTTTTCTGTTAGTTTTGAGTTGACAAAATGAAATTTCACGTTGGTTGCGCCACCCCCTAGAAAATCCTTCCGACGACCATGCCACCAACATGGCGTCTATCGTTCTCCAGGCGAGGACACAGCTGACAAAATAGGAAAAGAGCGTGAATTTCTATATTCTACAAGCAATTATTATAACAAATTGCTGGTCAACACAGGCCTCCATTCCCCTTCCGCAAAATTTCACCATCTACCTACCGTGTGCGACAACTTTTGACTCCACTTAGTCTACAAGCAAACACTGCTGTGAGCCAGTGTCTATTTGTGCACGTTTTTGTTTTTAGCTCAGGTCGCCAAATACAACGCATGAAGATTCACGTATGTTGGCATCCTGTGAACAAAATAGTGAGACGTATGGATCTACATACGTTGGCAGCGAATGCGCTATTGCAATTTACCCAAATTGAAGTAGTTCCAATTTACGTTTTGTTCTATCAAAAAATAAATGCCCAAATACTGAATCGTTTTGCCCGAATAATCGGCAGCTTCCAAGCTTTGGGGATGCGATCGATCGTTGATGTCCGATATCTCTTCTTCACAACTACTGGCAAAAGTTTGTCGTTTAAACCGATCACCAGCCAATCACTCATGACTTGCTCGATCGGGAACACAGTGAGCTCGTTAGGAAGAGCGAACAACTTTCCTCGAATGAGAAGCTCGAGTTAAAGAAGATGTACAGTATTTTGTTTTTATCTTAAAGACCGAATTGTTAGAATAATACACCAATGTCACTATATGGTCGACTTTGTTTCGATTCTCCGTAATCACTGGTGGTCCCATAAAATATGACTAAGATTGATACGAGTCATTTTCAACCTGGTGTTCGTGCTTGGTTTTGTGATGAAATTACTATACGTCTATTTTTTATGAAAAGTGCCATGTTGCAAACTATATCCCTGCGCACATGTCAAATAAAAGGGGGAAGGCAACTCTTCCGGTTATGAAAGCGTTCTGTCGGTATTCGTGAGAAATCGTTTATCAGTCAATCTTGTTTATAGCACTGTTTGTTCGTACTGTAAATTAGCTACGGAAACTATGTGTCAGGTGAATCGTTCGCATTTTTTCAGACCGACGTGCAACTTCCTCCTGACGTTTTCAATCTGAGCAAACGCCATTGCTGGTCTGTTTTTCCCATCAATTGCAATCGCAAAACAAGAAACGTTTGGCAAGCATGCGCCATTCTGAAAGCGGAACCACATCCCAGAGTTGTGAGAAAGGAACTTTTCATGGGTTGCGTAATGACGGTAACGCTTTGGGAATTTTTTCAAAAGGAGTTGTAATTCATTTTTGTCTACTGACGTACAACAATATCTGGGTAATTTACGTGAAACTTGACAAAAGTTTCCGAAAATTTTAGCACATCTAATAAAAACAATGCGCGAGAGACATCTGAATGCGCATAATTGCGCGTTGTCATGAGCTTCTAAAGATTCGTGGTTTATTAGTTTTTCACTTACTGCAGCTTATGGTAGCAATGAAGCGATGAAACACTACAACAACGTTGCCAGATCCTATTTATGGGTTCACTGATCGATTCATGGCACACAGCTTAATTAGTACGAATTCCCGCAACATCATTCTGAGGTTTTACTATTGTTGTGCCATTTCATTTTCGGAAGGAAACTCGCGTAATTATTCGTTCCTAAAAATAAGGTTGGGCTGGAATGCCATCAGGAAGCTGAGGGAGACACGTTTGAGTCAGTGCAGGCCGAGATTTCGTCGTAGTATGAAAGCGTTACAAGTACAGAGTAATAGGCAAATCGCAATCGCTTTTTTGAAGTAATACTGTGGGACTGTGGGTACATGTTGAAGATATTTTTTGAAATCAAAATGTCTTTGCATTTGTTTCTACTTTTTATTCACAATCAAATGCGGTTAATCGCAACATTTCCACCTCATACGCACTTTAGGCATGCGCTGCGCCTTATCTTTATTATTAACCTTGGTGCAATAAAGTTAAAGGTTTTCTTACTGCTTACTGCAAATGGAATCCTGCTGCTCGAAAATTTTTGTTGTTACAAAGGATGGTGTTTGATGACAAGGTAAAGATATACATTAATATGCTGTTTTTCTACCATAAATAATAGACATTGCAGGATTTTCCCCGCTCTTGCCAGCCTGCTCGTTCGTTAGTTTCTTGCTTCCGCCTCGCACTTGTCACGTGACAAGCGACGCATTAAGTGACCGCGAGATATGCGGTTCTACCTCCTGATCATGGCCGCAGCCTTAGACCAGCAGCGTAGTGAGACATTCGCTGCATTTATTTATTTACAAACAGCCAGTGATGGCAGGCCAAGGCCTGAAGAGATCATTGGCAACGCAAAGGTTAACAAAAATAGGGACACACATACACACACATACAAAACATTACAAACAGGAAACACGGTAGATGGTGAAGTTGTAAGGGTGGGTGCTCAGTGGCGATTCTAAGGGGGGGCCTGGGTGGGCTATGTCCTCACCAGATTTTTGCTTGGCCCTCCAGTTTTGTTCTTAATTTTCGGTTTAAGTTCGTTTGGTTGACATGTGCAAGGTTGCCAAAAGCGTTTTGTAAAATACCGGCCATTTTGTCAACAGCGCCAGATCTGAGCTGTGTTGTAATTCGTAAGCAGCACAGGGAAAACAGAGACAATCAGTATTGTTAAGCCACAATTAATAATTTACCCTATTTTGGCTGATTCGTTACATTTCGGTGTGTGTGTGACGTGAAAATCACACCAGGGATTGCGTTAACAGCAGCAAATAAACTTCACTGAAGAAACTGTCCTGACAAGATTCACTACAAGAGTCATTGTGATTTGAGAAATTCTGCGTTAGTTCCTTTTGATGTTACGGCAAATTATTTTATTTTCGGAATACCGGCTTCAGACACTGATTTTCAAAATACCGGCCTCTGCTAAATTAGCAGTAAAACACCGGCAAGGCCAGTGCAATACCGGCCATCTGACAACCCTAGATATATGCAGTAGATAACTTTCGGCCAGCAATACTTTAAACGATAATTTAGAAACCCTCTTGCCTGCATTCAATATTTTCCAAATGCATGATAAGCTGTGTTGTTGTTTTTGCCGGTCGGGTAACTAGAATTGTTTTTGACGGCACACACCAGTACTGTAGTAGATGCTCGCATCCTGCGTGAAAGTTAGTCAGACCGCGATCGTGATGTGGACAAATTCATTTCGAAACTAAGAAACAGGTGCAGAAAATGGAAGATTAATCTTTCGTGCATTTCAGTGTGAGATGGGACTGGATTATGCAACTGTCAGCAGCAGAGCCGGATTAAAGGGTAGAAGGACCCGGGGCAATTTTCACTGGAAGGTCCCTATGACGCATTTCATGATGTCATCGTTTGTATAATTTTTGTTTTCGCTGATTCGCAAAGTTCTCGTTTGCTTTTTCCAATAGTCGATTATGTGTCTG
>Ga0210059_1014084_pt1 | contig 11864 bp, 8 predicted proteins | sample Ectturendosymbi2_FD_188042 | JGI IMG/M metagenome (GOLD analysis project Ga0210059, IMG submission 188042) | Ecteinascidia turbinata endosymbiont from Florida, USA - Sample 2 (SPAdes) (version 2) | ecosystem: Host-associated > Tunicates > Ascidians > Unclassified | place: Key West, Florida... | reverse complement strand
CTGCCGTCAAAGTTTATATGACAGACACTCGTCTTGACCTGCTCATTGCCAATTGAATCACTACATACTTTGTTTGCAATAGCTGCAGAGCTACTGCAATCTTAACTGGCACTTGTAACATCCAAGCTCATCCATAAAGAGTGGGATATGGTGGAGCGCACATATAACGCCTTATATAGCATGAGAATTGAGCACGTTTGATGATATTCAGTAGAGGAAATTCACCGTTCGTTCAAACGAGATAATTGTTTGCTGACATTGAGATTTACAGTATATGCAGTTTCTACTGAATTCTCCAGCTCAGGGAGTATCTGGGAAAAATGAACAACCTTACCAAACACCATGGCGCGGGGGACCCAGATGCGCGGGGCCCAATGCAGATGCATCGGCTTAAGTCCGGCCTTGCTTCTGTGGCGGAACTGTTTGTTATAGTTTTTCAGCTATTTCTGTTTGAAAACACAGTTGCGTTCTTTCGTTCTCTGCTCGGATTAGTCTCACGCTCGGGGTGAGGAAATTAGCACGCCATGGCGTTGCTTCGAAAAGATCAATCACATACGCAATTCTTGGCTTGTTTTAAGAAACGATGACCTACAAACCAGATTTTCATATAGTTTATTTTATGCGTATAGTGCTTTGGTGGATAGTTTCGTAATATTTTCTTTTTTCCTTGAGAAACATTAGATTCTGCAGTATTATCGTTGACCAACAAGCTATGTTTATTTAAGCTAATGTCTTGGTCGAGGTGGTTGCTGTTTTGGGTGTGATAAAACCGTGTACCTGGAGCTATACCCATGCAACACGTTTTTTGATACCTCGCAGTTGCGCTAATTTTACTTGGTAAATTTGCTTTCGGCTCTAAATCGAGCTTCAAAAATAAGTGTCGGGGTCGGGCCGAGTTCGGACCTATGATTTCGGGCTCGGTCCGGTTTCGCGCTTCAAAATAAGGCCCATTTCCAACGTCTGTTCCGACCTGCTGCTATGACGGACCGGAAGCAGTCGGTTTGCAACGTGTGTCTACCGTGTCGCTAGAACTCCCACAACAGATGGACTGTTCGATTTTTTTAACTGCCCTCTGTTGGATGCAAAAGAGCTTTTCGAACTTTCTTAGTGCACTTGCAGAGTCTTTGCAAGCTGTTCTTGATTCTGTTTAGGTTGCTAATTTTAAATGATTTTCTTGTTTTTCGAAAGGCAAAATGCTTAAGCGCAAGTAGAAATTTGAGCTTAAGCGCAGGTAGAAATTTGAGACAATAACGCATGGAAGCATCGTAATCGTGAGCGTACGAAAACTAACGTACTTTAACTTGGAGTAGAAGGTATATTAGGTGACATGTAGTTCTTTGTGTCCCGATTACGTTCGGCCGAAGGTTCTACGAAAAACTCAGGGCGTCTTGAAAAGAAAAACGGAGCAACCTAGTGAAGCCATTGGGCCATTAAATCAATTTGCTTGTATTTCATCTAAATTGCCTTTCTGGTTTTCTTAAGCGCTGTTGTAAGCCTAGCAGCGCACTTCACTTAGTTGCCCTTACGCACGGTCGACTTTGTTTTGATAGAAAGTTTTTGGATTTGCGAAGATTCTCGCGGTTATTTACAAAAGGTAGGATTTCGTTCATCTTGCGAGCAAAATGACTTTTGCTTTGTAAAAATTTTGAAACAGCCCAACCCTTAGTTTTAGTGCGTGATGTGCGTGTTGTTTAGCACGTTCTTCAGCTGCGTGCAAATTTTGTGTTTTTTTGCATGCGTCAACCAACAAGTTCACGTGTGCAGAAAAAGATAACTGTGTGCAGTGTCATAGAGTATATGTCTTTGAAAATTTTGTGGTGGGAACAAATGCCCGGTTGGCCTTCTCCGTGGGTGCGGGATCTGCTAGCAAGACTTTTTGGGTCACATGGAAACAAAAGCTGCAAACGTCTGTGACCTCATCCAAAGCCATCAATAAAGCGTTGCTTTGTAATATACTGTAACAGGTGGAGAAGTTCAGTACCTTTGGGATTGTATTCTGATGGAAGGCAGAACAATGAGACTGATACGCGGATTGGTAAAGCTGACGCAGTTCTGCGTGCGTTTTATCGCTCTGTGGTCACAAAATGGGAGCTTTCAAACAGCGCAAAGCTCTCAGTTTTTAAATCAGTCTTTGTTCTGATCATTATCTACGGTCATGAATCTTGGGTAATGACCGAAATAACATTATCTCAAGTGCAAGCGGCATAGATGGGATTTTTTCGAAGGGTGCAGGGTGTGACACTTCACGACAAAGTGCGCAGCTGTGATATTCGCAGAGCCCCGAATATCGAACCACTTCTCCGAATCGAGAGATTCCAGCTACATTTGTTTGGTCATGTGTCCACAGTGCCCTATGAATGACTGGCGAGGCAAGTCCTGCTTACTAAACCCACGGGAAATTGGTCCAGGGACTAGGTGGAGGGACTACATCTCCGACCTTGCTTGGTCCCGTCTTGATGTGGAGCCCACAGAACTACCTGAAATTGCTGTGGACCGTGCGGTATTCCGAGTCCTCCTAGGGCTGCTGCCTCCGCGAACCTTCCTAAAGCAAAAGCGGGCATAAAAATGAATGAAATTAAACAAAGTAATTGAACAGATTAGTGTGAGTATTTAATGCATCTTAAACAGTTGGGCAATAAAAAGTATACTATCCAAGAACAGCTGTGTTGTCATAATAAATGTTGTTTAGTTTTCACATTCGTGCATGGCTAGCTTAGCCTGACTTGCTCACACGTAAAACCTTGCTGAAAGTAGCCTAAAAAATCTCAATAATCGCAAAATGACGAAATTTCCTTGAAAAACTTTCAAGTGATCTGGCAACCCTATACGGAGTGAAAAAGAAGCCTGCATATGTGTAGTTTGACACTCAGGCACATAGCGTCAAACTATGCCTAAGTGTCAAACTACACATATGCAGGTACACCAGGCGCGTAGCCAGGGGGCCAATGGATACAATTGCCCACCCCCACTTCCGGAAGTTGCACTAAAAATTTTCAGGTTAGTCAAGCCTTTGATGTATGAGACAAAAATGCTTCAGTGCAAATTAACAAAACTTCTAAGGAACCTATCCTACTTTAGCGTTTAGTCAAACGTGATCAAATGAGTAAGGTTTACCAACTGTACATGATAATCAAATGTTGTGCATAGTGTAAATGCTGGATAATTCATGCTATGGCTGACCTTTACCTGAGGTTCAAGCTCCATGTGGAAGCTGGCGATAATAACATACAAGCTTGTGTCTAAGCACTTGTAAACACCGAAAGTAAAACAAGGAGTAACGCGCTTCACAGCTGTTGCTGGCGCACCCGCTTGCAGGATCACAACTAATGGCAATGTAAAGTTCATTTTAAGACCGTCGCAGAAATTCCTTTCTGATAACTCTGGCGTTTTACAAATACCGTATATTTAAACCTTGACTGCAGCATCATCTGTAGCTTAAATAGAACATCGTAGATATTTCTTTTTGTACAGTTTTAAATATAAATGCGTGCAAATGGCGGTGATATATGTTTTGGATGCTTTGAAGCTCAAACTTTGGCTAAAAAGCGATCCAGTTTCAAAATCTTTTTTATTACGCAATTAGGCCATAGGCACTGTTTGCCAACAATAGTATTCATTTTAGATAGTCATTTGTGATGATTAATTAATTACCGTGACGGCGCAATCACAATTACGTGCAGTCTAAACGTTTTCATCAAATATATTACATTACCTTGACGGCGAGTAAAAACAGCTTTGTCAGATGTCCGACCTGTGCATAGTCTGAAAGTGTTACAATTTTCATCTGGTGTTAATTGCCACCCTATCCTACAGTAAATTTGGAATCATTCCGCTGCAACGGGAAGGATTTGCAGCAAAATCTAACGTAAGCAGAAAGATGTTTTTTTTTTGTATGTGCTGAGGGTATTGACACTCCCCATTATTTAAATATATAGCTGACAATCTGTCAATCGCGTGTGACCAAAATGAAACTAAATTGAATTTTCTCCCATTAGATTATATTTTTTTATTAAACACTAATGGCTTTTTAAAAATTTCAACCGCTTACGCTACGATGGCATTCCTCGACCCTTCGCCACTGTTGTTTGGGTTTCGACCCATACTTTGGGAACCACTGGCTTGGATCAACTAACCAACCACTGTGTTTAGCTGCGGCGACAAGTACTTCTTAACTTCAGTGCAGAGCCGTGGTGACAATCGATTGCGGCTTCTTTTCGCAAAAATACAACCATTGTCACACTTTGTGTAGACTAGACTGAGTGGGTCAAAAATGTGCAAATTTGTGAAGAGGATATGCTGAACATTCCCCAATTTACGATATTGTCTTGATCAAATTAGTGAATTATATTGTTAACTCTAAATACGTAGCTTAAATACCTAATGCTTTTTTTAATGCAAGCTTAGTGCAAGTAGCGTAGAAAAATGCTATCGCAGTCACATTTCATAGCGTTTAATACCGATATAAAATCCAAACACTTATTAAAAACGTTGAAGAACTCTAGCCTTCACGTTATCAACTACATACGTCAACGAAATGCTCAAAATTTGTTCAAGATCCACGTATCACATGCGCACAAAATTTGCAGAAGGCCTTCTTCCGAGCAGAAGTCAGTGCCACGGAGCAAAGTTGCTTCTCGGCTTCGACTGAATGTGTGTTGGTGTACATTAGAAGCGTGTAAATATACAAAAACGCAGTCATAATGGCGGCCACGAAGACTTCTCGCTCAAGTGCAATATTGGCTTCAAAAAGCATACTGTAGCAAATGGTAATTTTTATCCAAAGTGGGACCTTGGAACTTCACTAAAAACAAAGTTTCAAACTTGTCAATTCAATAAAAATAGAATTTCTATTTGCCGGCTTAAATCTGAGCATATTTATTCAGATAAAAAACGTCAGAAAAATGAAACTTTTATGGATGGTGCCTTAAAATCAAGGAGCATCAAATATTCAAATGTTGAGACTTTGTTGCTCTTTACCCCCCTATCAAAATTTCTTGCTACACGCCTGAGGCACACTCGCACTAATAATACATTTTTTCAATTGCGTGGAAGCATTGCTGCCGATTGACTCATGCTTCTTTTCACACAGTGTAAATGTACGTGGCTTACCGCTATTCGAAGTCACTGTCTGCGTTCAGCAGTCAAATCCAACAAAACGCCTGCTACCGTAACACGAAGTGAACCTTTGAAGAATTGTTGCCATGCTGTGGTTACACAATAAAGACCAACACTAGACAACTCACGTGCAACTTTGTCAACCTGCCTCTGCAGGCAAAGGACGGGACATGAGCAGTGCCGCAGCAGCTAAACTCTGGGGCTTCCAAAAATGCTTACAGGGATCCCGTAATGGTGATTTCTTTAAAAAAATATTTCGACATCATGCTACATGTCGCGGCAGGCGCGTAGCCAGAAATTTGATAGGGGGGGGCAAACAACAGCCAAGTCTCAGTATTTAGATATTTAATTCCCCTTGTTTTCAAAGCATCATCGATGAAACTTGCATTTTTGTGGCGCTGTTTTTCTGAATAATTAAGTTCAGATTTAAGCGGCAAATAGAAAATCTATTTTCGTTGAGTTTTAAAGGTTTGTTTTTAATGAAGTTCCTGCAGTAGCTTGTACTCTGGACCAAAGCCACCATTTGCTCTAAAAAATTTTCTGGAAAAACCGTTGTGAAAATCTCGATACCGTAAGTGCGTGATCTGCAGTATGCTTTTTGTAGCCAATATTGCAGGTGAGCAAGAAGTCATCGTGCCCGCCATTATGATTGCGCTTTTTATATTTAAAAGCTTCTATTGTACACCACAAGTCCAATCCTAGCCGAGAACGACTTTGCGCCAAGACAGTAACCCCGAAGTAGGTCTACAAAACTTCCGCGCATATAAGATGTGGGTTTTGTCCAATTCTTGAGCGACTAGTTGACATATGTGGCTGATAACGTGAAGGCTAGTGCCCATCTACGGGTTTGAAAAATGTTAGGATTTTATGTCATGAAAACGCTGTGAAATGGGACTGCGGTAGCATTTTTGTGCCCTATTTGCATTAAGCTAGCTTCCCAATACGATTAGGTATTTAGCCTAGCTATTTAGAGTTAATAATATAATTCATAAATACAGTATGATAAAGACAGTATCGTGAATTGGGGAAAGTTACACATGTTCTCTAAACAAACTTGCATATCTTTGACCCACTCTGCACAAAGTGTGAAAGAGGTCGGGTATTTGTGAAAACGAAGACAATCGATTATCACCACGACTCTGCTCTAAAGTTAGTAAAACGTTTCGCCACAGTTAACACAATGGTTGGTTAGTTTATCTAGCCCAGTATGGTTCCCAAAGTATGCGTCCAAACCCATACAAAGGTGGCGAATGGTCAAAAAGGGCCGCGCCGAGGCGATCCAAACTGGAGTTGTGTATTTTCAACATTACCACTGCTTATTTGTGCCTGTCTGTAGTGTAGGTACATGAGAAAAGAATAGGTGATATTAAAAACGAACTCAGTCGCGAGGTGTTCATGTAGCAGACACTAACGGTCTGCACATGTTCTGAACGAAATCTTGAACTTGCTGAGAATCAACAATGCAAAACAATCCTCTCTCAAGTTGACAAAACCCCTATTTCATGGAAATAGCGAGCTGTCTGATCTTCTACTGTCAAAATGGGAGCAAACGAGAGAGAACAGACACAACCAGAATCAAATATACAAGCGAGCTCTCTCCTTTCCCTCAAAAGAGAGAGATCAACAAAATTAGAAGAAGTTTGCTAAAAACGTGACCAAATATGCCTTTTTCGTACACCGTCTCTGAGTCATATGACTAGCAAAGCACACACCCCCTATGAGTTAACCAATCAGTAAAGGCCAATACATACACGCCCCAAAGACTAACCAATCAAATGCAATCCAGGAAAACACGCCCCCTGTCATGTGACATGTCATATGACCTGTCACATGACCGGTAGCCTACCTAGCACCAAAGGTTAACCAATCAGTGAAGCCCATATAGATACACCCTAAATATTGACCAATCAGGGGTAATTAAAAGGGACCACACCCCCTGTCATGTGACATATCACATGACCGGACGAACTGGTCTTTATTTCCGGTTCAAGGCTTTTTATTTGGCATAATTTTCACCTGCAGTTTCAGTTTGGTTTTTCTGAACTCCTTCCCAGGTCTGCCCTGCCTCGAGCTTGTCAGCCTCTGAAGTAAAACTCTAGCCAGAGCCAATTGAGCCATAAAGAGTAAGTCTCGTTTTAGAGCCTCGAGTTCAAATAGTGCTATATACTTGGTTAGAAACTTAGCCAGAGCCAATTGAGCCATAAAGAGTAAGTCTCGCTTTAGAGCCTCGAGTTCAAATCGTGCTATACACTTGACTAAGCCCCCAACTTCTTCCAGCTTGGCTAAAAAGCCAATGACTGGATTCCCCCCAACGCTACTTGACTGCTATCGTCAAAAGACAGAAGTCTTGCGCAGCCCCGTAGTAACCTTGCCAAGCGGTCGCCCAAGGGTTTGATAGTTTGAAAAGGTATCCTCCAAACCGCCACGTACACTACCCAGGGATTAAATTACTCCCCGAAAGGTCCTGGTTCTTTGTTTACGTGTTGAGTTTATTGAGTGACAGAGCGCCGTTTTCTTGGTCATGGAAATGATTGGAAAAGGGACTCTAATCTCTCTTGACAACTCAATGTGTTGGGAAAAGTAAAAAGTCCATAAGACTCAATGTTTTACTTCAAACCAAAAATAACGTTAACACCCAATTTCTCGGAAATCTGAATCACGTGTTACAAAACAGCGTTAAGCTTGTCCTGAAAGCAAGGAAAAGGAAAAAAAGGGCGTTGGTTGACATATGTTGCAATGACGGTCACGACTCAGAGACAGTTTAGCATGCAGTGATAGCATAACGTAAAAACGTATTCTGATTCTAAGTCATAATAATATTTAGTTAGTGTATCCGAGTGTTTGAAACGTATTGCTGTTTTCAATCTCAGTCTGAGAGTCATTCTTTATTGGAACCTCATTTTCTTGGTGAGTACTGTTTATTTTATATTACTCGTCTTCTCAAATAAAATAACGATGAAATCTAAACGTGTATCTTTAAAGTAAAATTAGCCGAGTTTAGAAGTCTTTGATAGGGAGATCAAGCAAGTTTAGTTCTTGTCAGTATCGTCCTTGCTATGTCTATGATCGAACTCACGTAGGAAATTCAGATGTAGCTAAATACGGCATTGTTTATCCTAAAACAATAAACATTTACCGTTATACGAGGTGTTCACCAAAATTAGATTTGGGACGCGCTCAAAAAATTTTGGGAACCACTGGTCTAGCCGTTCTGGCGTAAGCTTTTGAAGTTTTTTTAAAAAATCCATTAGTGTTTGAATAACGAAATCCAATCGACTGGGAATAAATATAGTTTAGTTCAGCGGCGGGTAAGGAAAAGTACGGCATGCAGGGCAGCCACACATACACAGATGTTACATTCAGTATTTCTATGTTAAAGTAATTTTATCGATTAGATTAGAATTATTGAGATTTTATAGAGTCTGTGTTAAAGCAATTTTATCGATTAGATTAGAATTCTTGAGATTTTATTCCACGCGTTTCTTTCGAAACCGCATTTTTACTCAACCGGAAGTGGCTATTTTCGCCTTCATTTTGTGCTAACTAATGCAAATGCTTTGTTGAAGTTTTTAAAGCGATTATAGATGTAATATATGCGGCTCCGGTAGCAATAAAGTTTTCAGTGTGGCCCGCCGTAGAAGATGTTTGCCCACACCTGCCTAAGCTTCATTTTATTCGCATGCACTTTATCAAGAAAACAGATGCAAGCTATCTGTAAGTTATGGCAGTATCAATGTAAATTATGGCAGTGTCATTTATGCCCTCAGTATTTACAAAACAAAATCCATCTTCCTAATTGATTTTAAATTTACTGTAGCATAGGGTAGCAATTAACATCTGCTGAAAGTTGAAACACTTTCAGAGACTGAAACACTTACAAACTGCTTTTTTACTCTCCTGCTAGGTATGTGAAATCATTGATGAAAATGTTAAAACTCCAAATATTTGCGATTGAACCCACACAGAAACAGTACATTTATTTCATCACAAAATTAATATCAAGAATGAATGCTTTTGTTTCCAAACATTGTCTATGGCTTCATTGCGAAATAAAAAGAATTTGAAACTGAACTGCTCCTTCGACAACGTTTGAGCTTCAAGGCATATAAAACGTGGATCACCCCCATAGTTTTGAAACTCTTAAAAACAAAAATCTGTGACGTTCATTTAAGTTCACGACTGATGTTGCAGACAAGGATAAGTTATACAGCATGTCAGAGATATCAGAGGGGAATTTTTGCGATGGTCTTGAAATGAAGTTTAAATCATCATTAGGTAGGATACAGCAAGCTGCGAAAAGCGTTACTCCTTGTTTTTACTTGCGGTCCGTGCCTACAAGCGCTTAGGTACAAGTTTTTGTATTTCACTGTCACCAACTTCCACGTGGAGCTTAAACCTCAAGTATTGGTTAGCCATGGTATGAATTCTCCAGCATTTACACTATACACAACGTTTGACTAATCATGGACAATTGGAAAACCATTCCGCTTTGATAAGGTTCCACTAAGAGCTGAAGCACGATAGGTTCCTTACGCAGTTTAGTTCATTTGCACTGAAGTATTTATTTGACTTACACATCAAACGCTTCATTAGCCTGAAAAAATTTGTTTCAACTTTAGGATTGGGGGGGCAATTGCCCCCATTGCCGCCCCCTGGCTACGCGCCTGGTCGCGGACGAATGGCCTACACAACAAAATGTCCTAATTTTTTATTTTTTTTCATAATTTTTAGTTTCACTTGCAGACACAATTTTGGCATAACTGATGCCAGAAAGTCTTCCATTGGGGGCTTCAATGTTTGTGCAGGGGACTAGATGTTCTGAAAATTTATATTTGATTCACAAAACAGCATTTGCAAATTGTGCGAATAAATATAAATTATTCAATATTTTCAGGACGTTAAGTCATTATCATTTTGTTGAATCATTGTCCTTTTGCAGATGTCGTAATTAAATGCAAAAAATGAATAGCTACCTGAAATTGAACTACCTGAATTCAGAATCAAGCCTATCGTTCAGCAATGAAAACATACTTACCGAAGGAGTAAACATGAGGTCGGTCAAAGCAGTGCGCTACAATAAACGTTTTCTTTCATTAGCGCAAATTGATAAACTTTACCATGAGCTTGAAAGTATGTGCATTGGGCTAATTACTTGCCGAAATACGCATGCATAAACCTTTTTGATGTCTAGACTTGTAGGCTAAATCTCCTGGTGCATGGCACATGTTTTGATTAATAACATTTTGTCTCAAATTGGCTATAAATGTTAACAAATGTAGACTAAGGCTACGTGTACGTAACAGTTAGCATCCATAACCCACTGACTTCACTACTCTGTTTCGGGACAAGCTTAGCAGTGATTGCTAAATAGACCATTCTAACTACACTATTAACTCCATCTGGCTGTTTGAACAGCAGGCTAAGCAAATATGTAACTTTGGCCGTAAGCACGGAAGGTATCTTGCTGTGAGAAGACTACCTGGGCTAGCCAACAGCCATAATAAATTTTTTCGCAACAGTCACTACACAAAACACGTTGATCAAGTGGAAGTCTAACTTTTGGACGTATGCAGTTAGGCATGCAGGTTAACGTTATGTTCAACACTCCAATCAATGAATGCTGACGCTTTACGCTCAAACGTCAAATGCGTTTATTACCTCACAAACGTATCAAAAATGTTAAGGCGATGTTATTCTACGTAACAGCGGCAGGTACTGACATGTTTATAAAATACAGGACGGAATACAGTAGAATGCGGATTCACAAAAGCTTCAATAATTTCTAGTGTTTCATAATCAATTTGGGGGGTTGAAGCTTTGTTTGGTGGGCTAAGTGGTGACGGGAGTGAATTTTGAGACCCCTGTGACAGCTTGAGTTCCCCCAATTGGGTGAGTGCGGAGGGCGGCTGATACGGCTCTGGACATGAGTGAACTGCAAGCTTATCACTGCATGACACCACAACGGTGAACCTGGTTCTTGTGCAGTGTCAGTTTCATACCAGAAAATCAACTGTCATTGCAAGAATTAAATCAGTTAGTCTGTATCGGAATTAAACCTGCTGACTTACAATTTTCTTGGAAAATTCGGTTCTCAATCCCAATTTTCGGGGGAGGGCAAATGCCCGTTTTACGGACGCCCATGATTGTGCACTTGTTTTACGTTCCGTGGTGTGTTATTAGCACATGCTTGCCATTTGTTTTTATGCCTGCCCGCCTGTACTTTCTTCAGCCTAACAATGCTCCTTTCTGTTTTGTTTGTTTCCTGTGCTTTTCCGTTACCCCCAACAACCCTCGGCAGAACGCTCGGCGTCCAAGCCCATCTTACAAGAGGGCCTGATGTTCAATCAGACTGTCTATGTGGGCCAGTACGTGACTTTTCGCTGCCGGGTTTCAAACGATGCCCACCCGCACATACAGTGGCTGTTTAAGAGTACGAACAAGACGGACGGCAACGACACTTCCGATTACAAGGTTTTAAAGGTAACCACCTCAGTGCTAGGCGCTTTTGGGTATTCACGAGTCGATTGGACAGCCATGGTCAAGCGGGACATTCACGCATTGTAGCTTGTTTTGTTTTAGGCCACAATGCCAACAGTGAATGTTGAGGTAATGGCTGGTGTCGTGATACACGTTCTTCCACTGAGAAGAACGCCCGAAACTTGAGGTCATTGCTTGTCTCTGCAAGATTTGCGCCGACGGTTGATGATATCACTGCAGTTGCTACCGAACGAGTGTTTACCCTCTACTTA
>Ga0210059_1014083_pt1 | contig 11864 bp, 4 predicted proteins | sample Ectturendosymbi2_FD_188042 | JGI IMG/M metagenome (GOLD analysis project Ga0210059, IMG submission 188042) | Ecteinascidia turbinata endosymbiont from Florida, USA - Sample 2 (SPAdes) (version 2) | ecosystem: Host-associated > Tunicates > Ascidians > Unclassified | place: Key West, Florida... | reverse complement strand
ATCATTGAGGATATGGCTGAGTAATTTCAGGGGATATCTCTAATTAATTTCTGCTTATTTTACCATAACTTCTGAACCAGAAATGTTAGAAAGTCCATCAAACCCTCTAAAGACTCATATCCTAGCCTAAAATCCAAAAAAACTTTGGGTCACAAAATCTGATGGATTGTTCGACTTCCAGGATATGACGTCATCATCCAAATGTAAATAAATATGCATAAACATCCTCTCAATATGTAAATATCAACTAAAAACCCGAGGTCTCTAGCTGAAAATTTTTTTCCAGTCTAAACTACTAGTCTTCACGAGTCTTTAGAGTGCTTGAACAGCTCTCTAGCCTATTCTAACGGCGAGTTATGGCCATATACAAAGGGGGTGTTATTCAACCCCTGGTTTCCTTTTGTAGGGGAAGAAATTTTGACCTTTTTTTGTTTTTTGTGGCATAATTTTTGATCCAGATATGCTTGAAAGTCCATCAAGGGCTCTAAAGACTCGTAGGATAGCCTAGTTTCTAAACAATTTGAGCGAAAAAATTGGCCCATTGGATTGGCGTCCAGGGCCGCGTAAAGTAGGCCAAAAACAGAAATGACACCCCCACTTACGACGTCTCCCCCAGAGAACCCCAAACCCAAAATGAAAAAATTTTTTTTTCAATCTCAACTAAATGGCCTGCTGAATCCGTAGATGGCTTGAACAGCTTTCTAGCTCAATCGGATCGCGAGTCACAGCGTTGCAAGCTTGCGCCAAAATTTTGGCGGGCGCAGACATGACTTTTAATTGTTCATAGTAAAACCTTATCAGGGAAGAAATTAGAAGATATTCCGCAGTCTCAGAATGAATGGAGACGATCGAGGTTGAATTAAACGCTGCTAGTGAAATTAGACGGCGACCTCACTGAGTAACTGCATATCCTTGGAATGAGCTTAACAAGAATTAAGGGAGAAAACGATATATTTTGTCAACCGACTATTGCTTCTATTTTTGATCGCGAGCCACAAGAAAAAGCTCCTCGGGCCACAGGCCGGCGACCACTGAACTGTAAATGGTTAGTTTCATCTGTATATTTTCGGAATCTTCAGATTTCTGGGCATGTCCGCTAATCCTAAACTCACATTCGACTAGAGAGCCTGTATCTGCTTGCAGCGCAAATTTAATAATCAGTAAATATGCATAGCATATCTTCGTGGTGTATTATATGCACTTGCGTCCTGCACTGCAGTTACTTGTTAATTTTAAACTTTTCAGTTATGTTACACATATGCGCAACATTCGAGGGCTACTGTTGTTATATTAGATTTTATTGTGAACTGACATGTTTCTATTCAAATTTTACTTGGAGTATCTCTTAGTTTGAAACTCTTGGTTTGTTGAAGACAGTTTTTGTTAAAAATTGTTTGAAAATTTTTGAAAATGAAAGACGTAAAGGAAAATGCAGTTCAGTGAACAGACTGGCACAGTAATCGTGAATGTCTGAAATGCGACAAAGCAGGCAAATATTCAAGTCCAACAAAAATAATTACTGCTAATATTTATTTTTGCATCATATCAGGAAAAGGCACTGCCAGCAATTCACATTAAATACATCACACTAGCGTACCAAATCCTTTAGGCCAAACCAGTTTTATCACCGGGATTTTCGCTATATTATTCCGAGTTTGTTAGTAACAAACACTCAAATGTTCCTTCAGTCTCGGGCCCTTCCGTAGCTGTCGGGCCCCGGAAAAATGTTCCTGCTGGACCCCTCTCTCATAGGCCTTGGATATTGATAAAGGAACGATAGTGACAGAGAAGTCTCGATCAGAGGCATCACACTGATAGGATTTTGTAATAAATTGCTATTTGCTATTGTGTAATAATTTCAATGACGCACTCACCTTCTTTTTAGTTTTAAATCTTGCCCTGTTGTTTTATGTAGGACAGGATATAGCGTTGTGCTCTAGCTGTTCGCAGGAGTGTGGTCCAGTCAAAGTTTATTTGCAGGGTGCGGATGTTACATTTTAATTCTGTCCTCTCTCTGTTGAATTTGGAGCAGTGAATCATTAAGTGTTCAACGGTTTCCGTAGTGCCACACGTATCACAGTAACCATCCAGATGTAGTCCAAGTTTGTGGAGATGTTCGTTGAGTTGGCAGTGGCCTGTACATAGACAGAAGATCTTGGGAGTGTAGCAGTCACGCCAGCGCAAGAGCTACATGCTACATAAAAGCCGCGCCAGAGTAGCAAGGAGAAATACAACCAGGCGCGCAACCAGGGGGCTATTGGGGCATTTCTCCCCCCGAAATTTTCAAAACATTGCATAGCAATTTTGACATTTGTAGAAACTTTCAAAGAATAAAGATGAAATTTATATTCTAATCATTTTTAAGAAGTATTATTGAAATTTTCTTTGTCTTGCTCGTTAATTACCTACTTACAAGATTTATCTTGAGACAGGTTATTTGATCGAAAATTTCATAAATGATTGGTATTCAACCACAAATATGCTGAAAGTGTCAATTGGAGAGATAGTTTAAACTGTTCGTATTTTTGAAGCATTTTTTATCTGTTTGTTCGCGTACTGTTTTGTCTTAGACAGGCCTCAAATTGCCCTCATGAAACTTTATATTGTAAGGGTACTGTTGAACCGTGCAAATTTCTGAAACCACTGATGTTGTCGAGACCGACACCTGGCTCAAACTTCGAGACCGAGACTTTGCCATAAAAGCCGAGATCGAGACCGAGACCTGGAAGTTCGAGACCGAGACCTCACATTTCTCTGATGGTAATTAAAGCTAACTCCTTGAAAAATGTGGCAAAAATATTTGGAATGTTGCCAAATACCAAGATAAAGGTGTTTGCCATTGCTATGCTTCAATAACTTTGTTTTCACTCGGAAAAATTATAAATTGTCTTGTTCGTTAAAAAACGCTACTAACCATTCTGTGTTAGGACAGGACGTGATGCCCTGATGAAGCTTCCATGCTCTGGCCTGCTACTCAATATTGAAGTATGTTATTTGAGAGCGTGGAAAAGAGGCGAATTATTTCTTTTTATTTTAAATAAGCACACTCGATGTAGGCGAGTGTATTTAGCAGCACTAATCAAAACAGCACAGCAAAGTGGTGACATCTCATGAAAGGTTGCTTTCAATCCTTCAATTTTTTCCCAGGTGTTTCGTCGTTTAAAGCACTTGCTGATGAAGTAAATTTTTTTCTAAATATTTTTCTATCTCCCCCTCACCTGTTTCATTGCATTCTTTTTATTTTAACCTGGGCAATAAGCTAATATTGTGCACTGACACTCAAATTTCTTCGCCACATATTTCGCGTATTTTGACTAACTAAGCTTTGCCATATTTTGTAACGTTACCAGCACCTTTCCCAGTTCTTTTCTGCTCACACGACAAGAAACTGATTTAGATTCTCCAAATATTTAGAATTAAGAGGTCATAAACTTAGAGATTTTAAAAACGAAAGCACTACTTTGAAATTTGAAAAGCAAAATTGTAACTTGTTTCATCCATGCAAACTTGCTCACTCAGTCGAAAACAAGTTTTAAAAATTTTGCCCGTGGTTCCCCTGTTGACGCAAAGAAAAAAATATTTAGGCCTATTGGAATAATAGACGTTTGACACGAATTAGGTTTACACTTTTAACCAGCGAGATAATATCCCACCGCATGCACCACTGCAGTGGCGTAGCGTCAGGTAGCGATGCTAACTGTCGGCTGGGGCCGAACATTAAAATGTTTCCTCTTTCCACTCCTTGCAGTTGCTTACAACGATATAAAATGAAAGAAAATGATACATTATGCTTATTATAACTAAGGAATAACAAAGTATGTTGAACATCACAATCAAATACTCACAAACTGAGAAGAGTCTTGTTTTTAATTCTCGATTATGGGTCTTGCTTCCTATGCTTATTCGCCACCCTTCTCATCATTACTTTTTCTATTTTTCTGCCTTCTCTGCATAGCGTATGCATGCGTTGGCTCATGTCAGGCTGTGGTTCAGCGGGAAGCTTTTATTTTTTGTCATTACTTGTGAAACAGTTCGGACCGTGGATTGAATGTGTTTTCCGTGGCAACCACAAAGTGCACAGGCTAATAAAGCGCTGTAGCAACTTGGGTTTGCTTTTTTGTCTTACTTGTCAGTTTTTTTACAACTGCGGCAGATCCTTTGCAGGTAACCATTGCCTTCGTATTGAAGATTTTTTCTTTCTCTGACAAAGAGAAGGTATTAGGAGATGCTTTCGGCAAGCATTGTTGGGCTGCAGCATGCTGTAGCACACATGTGTCAAACTGGTGGCCAGCGGGCCAAATGTGGCCCGCGAAGCTTAAATTTTAAGCCTCAGCCTACTCAGCTTTTTTGTAACAGTAGTGGTTTATACCTGTGTCTAAGGGCGAATGGTGGCCTTTGCCATGTTATAACTTTGCTATTTTAGTAATCTTATAAAAGTTATTCAGTTTTCAGGCTCCTTTCACCGCAATAATTATTACGTCGCATAGATGCTGGTTACGCATCACGTAGCTGATTGTGGAAGAAAACTTGAACCTAAGAAAACTTGATCGAAACAATTTGCATGCTTCTGTGCGCCCACGTGCACCCCCATCCGGTTTATTTTGCTCTTCATTTTTTTCTCTTAGCTGTTTACCCAACATTTGATGTTAGTATGCTTTCATTTCTCTCCCACTGCCGAATCCCAGTATGATGATGAGTAAAGGGCATTGTAGTTGGGGCGTTGTTAAAATGTTTTGCCCCTCTCGGTGTTGATTGTTCTGCAATGTACTATCCGCTATAGCTACTCATTTTTGTACGCTTGTGCTTGTGATATGGACCACGAGTCTGCGATAAAATAAAAGAAATATTATTTAGTTACATCACACGCTAGTTTGAATGTGCAGCAATGTTTTCAGTGTGTTTGCAGGTTTTTGCGGTCATGCAGGCAAAAGCCGCATTTACACTGTCTTAACTGTTACAACTGGCCCTTTGAGGGCAAGCATACTGCTGATATGGGCCACGATGAAAATGAGTTTGACAACCTGCTACTGCTACAGTGTAGCAGAATGAGCGAAGATCGAGATTAGCGTTGTATCAGACTAGCAGCGAAATGGTGTACCGCCTTCCTGCTGATTTTATGGCTATATCTATATTTCCTAGATTTGCTATTTTTTATTGTCAAGTTTTTTTATTTTGAAGCTTTGGATAATTTCCATGTTTTTACATTAAACTGGTTATTCACAACTGCTCCGAATTTCCGTTTTCGCTCCCTCACTTAGAGGTTCGCAACACCGTAGGTCGGTTAGAATACGCAGAAAGGCTGTCAAGCCTAGCAGCACGTCAGAGTAGCTGATCGACCATGACGCATTACTTGCTCTCTGTATACTGTAGAACTCTTATGAGCAAAACTTTTTCTCCAAAGAGTTCCGAGGCGTTTCTGAACTTTGCAAAGTCTGCATTACGCAGAACAAAAAACTCACCAGCGTGTTTCAACAGACCGCTTTGAAAACAACTTCGAAAAAAAGGCCTCGTTTCATTTGGCTTCTCAAAAAAGCAACTTGTTGGCACTCTCCCACTTCTTTTGAATACTGGTTTTTGTAACAAACATGCTTGCAAAAACAGCTGAAAGATAGTCCTTAGCAAAGTACTCCTAACGTCTCGTTGCAGAAATTATGCGCTGCGGTCTTGCGCGTCGAAAGTATTTTTTCCAAGGGGGGGGCAGTAGGGGATTTTCCCAAACATTTTTCCAGGGGGGCCAAAAGTGGTGAAATTTGGTTTTTATCCTTCGAAATTGAAAAAACAATCTTTTTTTGCTAATAATTTCAAAATCCAGGGGGGGCCTTGCCCCCCCCCCTTCCGACGCCCATGTCTGCGGTTTCACTGGTGCACACTGTTTTTATTGAATTCAGCACAAATTTTAAACAGGGTAGAGGGCAAATTGTTTTCTCCATAGTAGCTTAACAAAAAAAAAGCTTAGCCACTGATCGTTTTGAACGGTTGAATTTTGAACAGTTGCTTTGTAAATCTGGTTTTAAGCAGCCGCTTCTTGCAAGACTTCATAAACAAAATACCATGCAAAGTCTCGAGTTCGAGACCGAAATCCTTCGAGACCGAGACGAGACCTGAGACATTGGAGACCGAGATCGAGACTCGAAAAAACGGGTCTCGAGACCGTGACCAAGTCTCGAGACTCCATCACTGGCTGAAACTTTCAAATTGATAAGAGGAATCTTGACATACCAGTTAGTGCCTCGTCAAACTGCTTGTTCTTCTGCGGCCTTTTGGTTATTATTTTTGTTAGGGGCAAAGCGGATCACCATTACTAACGTAGTTCATTTCTTAAAAAAGTGTTGTTTAGCTGAATTTTCGCTTCGAAAGCTGATAGTTTTTAACTAAATTTAGGTTAAGGACTGTTTCACGTTTTGGTATCTTTCTGGGTTGATCCCAGTACCACGGCTTGGGAAGAAGGTTTAGTGAAGTGTCATACGAGTGCTAGTCAAGTGGTAAACGATCCTAACTACTAGACCACTTTGGCTCCAAATGACGTTTTACAAGACCCTAACTTTTGCAACCAGTGCAAGTTCTGAAACTCATAGACCTAAACGTGCTTCTAAAAACTTCCACACAACCCATGGATGCTAGAACAAGCCGTTTTGCCCCAAACACACCTGATCCGTTATGAGCCAAAGGCACAAGACACCTGATCCGTTTTGCCCGAAATGGTAGCATTCAAAGATCCCCTCATCCTTGACATAGGATATCTTTCAGGTTTGGGATCTTCATTTGTGATAGAAATTCAAGCACATGCTAGAAGAATGGGGCTAGAACGAATTTCCTAAAACTAGACGAAAATTAGGCAGGTTTACAACTGTAGTAGCCTATACTTCTGTCACACTAAAGCCATGACTACATTAGTTGAGTACGGAACCAGGTGCTTGTATGAGAATACAAATTTTCACTCTGTCCTGATCGTTCGGTCTGCATCTTGACTAAAACTGAAAAGTTCTCATTTTCGGAAATGTTGCGAAGAGAACTTTTATCTGTGTGGCAGGCTTATGCAGAATCACATGAAAATATTTTCAACTACAGCAAAACTGTTTGTGTGACGTAAGGCTAAGAGTGCAAATAGCACAGTCACCCCATTACTGACACATGGGTGGTAAAAATCTAAAACCTGTTAACCAATACTAATATCTGAGAGCTGTACTGGATACTGAGCTCCCAGATGACAAAGACATTCAGAGACAACTGCGATAAAAATATTGTGCAGCAATCAAGCTGCGAGCCTCTTCTCCCGATGTTCAAATGCAGTTAAAAATGTTCTTTTTCGTTCCTTTTGTACGCCCATGTATGCATCACAATTATGGTGGAATTTCAGGAGGTCATGCATGCAAAGATTGCGTGTGGCCTATAATTTTGGATATAGAGCTCTATAGAACCTGCCCTGGAGAGCGAGTGTTAGTAATCATGACTCATCAGGTTCAATGTAACATTCCTACATTTGAGGCTGTATTAAGAAAAAATATGCACTTGTTTCTCGAAATATGCAGAAGGTCTACTAACGTAATGGCTGCCTGCTTTGATGCAGTCAGATTGTTTATATTCTTCCTTATTCTTTGAACACTACAACCAGGGACGGATTTACGCATAGGCCAAATAGGCCATGGCCTAGGGCCCCGCACTTTTGGGTGCCCCGCGCAACTCTTCCGATTACAGCTCAATATTAACTAAATGCGCAGAGGGCTAACTTCACAATTTAGCATGAAACGAACGTAAATGCGAATGCTTACTCTAGACTCTCAACAGTACAGTAACAACACAACAATATTGTGCATCTGGACGTGAGAGAGATGCAGGCCGTTTGTATGAAAGCGGTTACAAAAACACGAAAAAGAGAACAACGGTACTTTGATGCTCTGTTTTCCACTTACAAAAATCTCGCAACAACGCAAGATCGCCAGACACTGCAAAACTCCGATGAAAAGCATTATTGTCAGTATTGGATGCTACGTTTGGTTGTTACCAACTAGATTGCCCGCAAACAGAGATTGATTGTTGAAGCTCTGTATGGTAGTTAAATCAGCTACAACAGTTTCTCTTGAGCTTTAGTGAGAAAAACGTGTCTATATTGGGCTTACTTCATGTGGTTAACTGAGAGTGTTGCGACAATACTTTGCTGCGGTGCAAAACTTGTCTTCATGCTGTTAACCATCGGGCTATGGCATAGAGGATTCAAACACTATATTTTCAAGTTCGGCGCTAGCCCTTTTTTGTGGTACGACCAAGGCCAGCAGAAATCATGGTTTCATGGAACTATTGCTCCCCAAAGCAAGCTGTTCTTTTGCGATTCTGTACTCTCTAGAAAAGATGATCTGTTTTCGTTAGTCAAAGTAAGCCAGGGATTCCCAACCTGTGGTACGCGAAGTTCTTCCAAGTGGTACGTAAGTTCCAATTTTTCACAAAAATCTGGATTCACAGCTTTCTAGTTTACATGTCGGGCTTTGTTTCTAAATCAATAAATTTTCCTGTAGCCTGCTATTCCTATTGTATCGTAACATATGACTTTCGATGCGTTGTTAGCAAATTTACGCCACACATCGACCAATTGGTGGAAGGTGAACAAAAAGACAAATCTCATTAAATTTAGTTGTGGTCTTTTATTGTTATTTTAATGCATATTATTCTTCTGAAGAAGCTAACATTCGATCAAATTAGTTGCTCTAGAAGAACGTGTGTACACTGACAGTACGGGGTGACTAAGTGGTACGAGATCGTGAAAAGGTTGGTAACACCTGCCGTAAGCGCTTTCTGCCACAGTTGCGGGTCTAAATCCAACCTGAACTGAAAACTTGACACCAGATAGTAAAAATTTACTGCTTACAGGCTATTTCTTTCTTCGCACTTTCAAAAAATTAGTAGAAACAGTGCTCTTGACTATTCTGCACCACGAATTCTGCAAGAACCACTACCTGCAATGCACACTATGGAGCCGTTGCTCTGACTCTTTGCCATTGAGTCCACTGACATAAAGATGTAAACGTGTCTACTTGTAAGTTTAAGCACTGTTACGATACTACAAAATTCTTATGCGACTCGCAAAAATGAACCAAATTTCCCAGTGTGTCCTCTCTACCAGAAACATAATCTTCAGCAATTTTGTCCAAATCAAGTCTGTTAACTCGTTCTTTGTGAACAATCCAAAATCATCAAATCGTCCTTGGGTCATGGTTGTACGCAAGTAAGTTTCTACTTGCTTTAGTGCTTAAAAACACCTCTCTAAATGAAGCATTCATAACAGGTAAAACCAAAAATTGATCAAAAACTTTCCAGACACCGGAAAATGCAGTCACAGAGACTGACAGATTCGACAAAATTTTTATTGCATTGTGAATAGAGAAATTAGCAGCCAACTCGTTGTAAACATCTTTGCAGAGTGGTTTCAGAAGTAGGAGCTCTATTTCAAGTTCAAGTGATCATTTTTGTAGATTTCCAGCGCTGTTTCTAGCTGATCTTGATATGCATCCTACAAATTCCTTCATACACGATAACCAGGTTGTTCAAATAGAAAACTTCCTTCAGCATTTCACGAAAGCCTGCCTTAACCTTCCGATCTTTGTCAGCTTTGCAACATACAAAACAATGTAATTGCAGAATCATTTCCCGCATCATTATGAAGCCATTTGCTGCGATCAAACCAAGTTGCTTGAAACGATCTGTTCACGATAACACTTATTCAAAATTGCCTTAGTGGAAATGCAACGCAGACCAATTTGTGACCTCACATCATGTGTCTGCGCCGCGCTATCCTATCCAGCATCCACTATCCAACATCGATGCATGTTGGATGAATTAACTTCATTGGGCGGTGAATTAGCGGAGTACAGTCAAGAGCAGTCATTTTGGGCTTTGCGATTTCTATCAGCAGTTTTGCGGGGAAGGGCAAGTTTCTTAAAATTGAAAACATATTTTCGAGTCTGAAAACCGGAACGGCTATGGCCGTACCGGACGAATAGGTCGTGCCGCCTTGATTTATATTCCTTGGAAGATGACAACTTCAAAATGGCATAAATAAGCCCAGTGTCCACTGAATGGATTGTGATTGTTTGGTTCATGAAAAAATATGTGGCTAATATATCTATTACTATCAAAAAGGAGTTTATGTACAGGTAATAGATCGACAGCTAGACGATATTTTCGAGGACGGCAACCTGGTCCCGCATGAAAATGAATATATCTGAAAAAAAACTACTAAAAACGCTAGAAATCACAGAAATTTAATGAAGAGAACTTCTGAACCTCACGAAAAAGTCATACATTCTAAGAAAAGATCGCAATACCATTTGTTCTTTAGAAGAATGTAGGAAAGGCTTTAATTTCTGTTGAAGATCTAAGGCAATTGCAGAACCAAAGTCAGCACAGCAAAAGACAAAAATTTGGAGGAGACACTACACATAAGAGGGGCATACTTTCACGCTTTTCAGACAAACGGCCAAATAGGTCACACCTGCCTGGAGCCCCAAAGGCTAAGATGGCCTAGGGCCCCGTGCTCCCTAAATCCGTCCCTGACTGCAACCACATTTTACTTTGTAATTAAGTGCTCGAACTTTGCAGAGTTTGTTCGTTTGAGGGTGCGCATGTCACAATGCATTCGTACTTTACCTGGGCTTGACCAGTTTAGGAATTAGCGACCCACTCTGCAGTAGTGTTGTACCAAGTGAACAAATAGTGTTAAAAATGCGTCTGTAAGCCTGAGGCTCGGCCTCCAACGCCGTTACAAAACGTTCTGTTAAGTACGTTTCTGTAGCCTGGTGTCAAGCGAAATTTCTCAACTCTGCGAAATTTCTGACCTATTATTTTTTGTCAGTTATTTTGCTTCTCAGAGTAAAAGAATAAAATTTGGCGATTGCTCTTTTTATGTGTGTTGTGTAAATTAAACTTTTTGGTTAGATGTCAGATACCCACAAGCTACAGCACGGGAATACGTAAAACCAGTGAAAAATATTGGACTTAATCTTAGACTTCAATTATTTTTCTTTTTGTAACTGTAACATAAACCCTAACCCGACACACTTACCTAAACACCAAATCCTAAGCTCTAATCGTCAGTTTTCTCAGCGTATTTGATATGTTGAATGTTGCTCTGTGCATGCGCATATGGCGTGAAGTCAGAAATTTCGCTTGACACCGGTGATTCAGCCTCCAACGCTGTTGTAAATTGTTCATTTTTGTCTGTTTTCATTAACCAGCGTTGTGCAGAATGTGTGTGTTTGTACTATGGACTTCGTGTCTGCGGGCAAAAATACATTATTATTATATGTGACCGTTTGCGAAAAAGTTGTACCACGGTTGAATAAGCACGATGACGTCATCAAATAAAATTTCATGAAAATTGCATTGCCCCCCCCGAAATTATGAGCTGGTTGCGCCCCTGCGAAGCATGCATCGTTACTTTTGTCGAACAACCAAGTTGTCACTCTCTGGACATCTGTGAAAATAAATGGTAGCACCTAATTGACGCGCAAATAAATATTCAGAACATGATCCTTCCCAATGTGAAATAATTATTACGATACTCTGCTTCAGGGGCGCACGCAGGAATTTTTTAAGGGGGGGCCTTAATTTTGAGAAAAACATTTTGCTCTCACTAAAGTACAGGCTACCTTATTTACTATCACATTTATGTCATATATGCTATTTCAATTTTAGCACATCAACGCTTTTCTTGACCAGGTCCAGCCGCGACGTCTGTTTTTCTTAGCCCGTTTTCCCCCGTTACCGTGATTTTGTTAATCTGTTAAAGTACGATGCGATGTAGTGTGGCACTTCTCTGCAAAATTTTGACATTGTTTATGGAAGTTTGTAACATGCTCAGTATCCCGAGATAT
>Ga0210059_1014082_pt1 | contig 11864 bp, 8 predicted proteins | sample Ectturendosymbi2_FD_188042 | JGI IMG/M metagenome (GOLD analysis project Ga0210059, IMG submission 188042) | Ecteinascidia turbinata endosymbiont from Florida, USA - Sample 2 (SPAdes) (version 2) | ecosystem: Host-associated > Tunicates > Ascidians > Unclassified | place: Key West, Florida... | reverse complement strand
GTTGCCTCTCTTCAATGAATGGCCATCGCCTTCCGAATGTCCGTGTTTTCTGTGAGCTTCATTGCCTTCAGTATTTTTTCATGCCTTCAATGAAGCCTCCGCACAGTAATGTTTTGCTCCCCTTTTCAGCCATCCTGACTAACCTCATTTTGATTTTTTTTATGTACACAACGGTACTGTGTCGCTGTTTACTGTTAAACCTTTTTGTATTCTGTCTTTGCCTCTGTCTGTTCAACCCCATTTGGGGGTGCTACATGCCTGGTGGAACATACACAATGGTGGTACCCCATCATGGTCAATATAATTTCACTGTGTTTTACATTTCGCATCGTAATGTAAATTTTGTATTTGTCCGGTTACAAAACTGTTTGTATGTCGTTTTTAACTTTGCTAAAAGACGTTATACTGTGCATCTTTCCTTTAGTGATGGAAACTGCAGTTCATCAATTTATCTCCTAGCATTTCACCTCTGTTTTGTTTCCAAAACGCTAAGTTTTTGTTTACAAATTACATGCATACATGTTTGTTGATAATACTGTTTTGTATGACATTTGGTCACTCAAGGTTCGTAAGACAACAGAAATTTAATTATTAACTGGGTCTTCTATCGCCCTCCAACCGCCCATTTCTGCATCACCGCCCCCAGGGGGCGCTACCGCCAAATTTGGGAACCACTGAGCCACGTGATCAAGTAAAGGTGAATAAAAGAGACGTAGCTGCAGACGCTTTCTCTAGGTCCTGTGCCAGTGTCGCTTTGCAGTTAAGCGTCGTTGATGTTCATGGGTATCTTTGCCATCCGGGCGTTATTTGCCGTTTTCATTTTCTAATGTAAAGCTGGTATGTTCTCAGCGTCGCTTATGCCTGGAGGTGACATCCCAGTTTCATTGTCAAGAGCAGTGGTTTTCAATCTTTACAAACCCGCCAAACACCTACGTCAGTCTCCAAGCTTGTTAGGAACCCCAGTGTGGTGCACAGTACTAACAGGAAACAAAAATAGCAACAAGAAAATAAGAATAGGTTGCTGAAGATGTAATGCAATAATTAATTGGTTTGATGGATCGAAATCTTGGCCATGCTTGGTAACAATTGAGTGAAAACCATGCAACGTCCATAACAACAATTATAATATATCCCAACTACAGCAATTACTGAAAAAGGTTTTAGTTGAATCTGCATAATCAATTGATAAGAACTATGAAGTGCACAAACTTCTTTAATCGGAAGAAATGGTAATGACGGAAACATTTTCTGTTTTTATTCAAATGTTGACATATTTCATTTTTTGACTAGGAGACATACTTCTCTTATTTTTTAAATAGCGTTTCTTTTCTGTCCACAGGAGAGAACAAATGTACAGTACCTGTACTTCGTAGGTTGGATTTTGCAGAGTTTAGGCCATTTCGATCAGAACTGAAAGCTTGAACTATCGCGTAGTACAGTTCTCCATGTACTAAACCTGTTGGGCGATAGTCATATTTGATCTTTCTTTCTCTTGTTAGATAAACAAAGGTAGAATTTCCACTCTTTGAAGATGCCAAGGTTATTTTAAACCCAGTTATGATGAATGTGGTAGGAGGCATTTCCCAAGACACCATTAAATCAATACCACCATAGTTCAACCGTGTATTTGAAGGTGTTGGAGGAACTGAAAAATGAAAGGTTAATTCTGAAAAGCTCCTGAAATAGGATAAAAAGGTTATTTTCATAATAATGCAGAACACTCTCAGGTACGGTCTTATGCAGCGGTAACTTTGCAGCTTAATTAAAAAACCCATATCTGAAGAGAAGCTATGGTTGATTTTTTCTTCACTGTAGCAATATTCAAAGTCATTGACTTTTGCATACTTTAAGATGACAAGGTATATGTTGTTTGGGTACGCGACTTTTCAGTCTGGCCGATTCGGTCTGGCCGATTCGTCTGTGCCGTTTGGGTCTGGGCCGTGTCTGTCTGGGGACATTTCGGTCTGGGCCTTTTCAGTCTGGGGACATTTCAGTCTGGGCCGTTTCAGTCTGCGGACCTTTCGGTCAAACTATGAAATCTTTCAGAAATCTTACATGTTCGCATTTTAATACAAAAATACCTAAATCAACAAGAAGTTTTATTTAAATAAACTACAAACATGATTCATGATCCAACAGTTAATCAGCATCAACACATGAATGTCATTGTCATCAGCAAGCAAATTAAATCATTATCGAAATTTTGCAATTAAATACAAATTCTTCAAAATCATAATTACATTTCAGATTTAATGGCAATCATGACTCCTCAAAGGGAGTTGGTACAACACCAGCTAGCGTGACATATCGCTTGCCTATAATCATTTAAATACACGAATGTAATAAGTTGTTTATGTGCAGAAAAGTCGTGACCGAAATGTTCCCATGTTCCCAGACCGAAACGGCCAGACCGAAATGTCCCGTGATCGAAATGGCTCAGACTGAAACGTCTCAGACCGAAAGGGCTGAGACCGAAAAGTCCTGTTCCGTTGTTGTTTGGCTCGTTTTCGTTCATGAACGGTATCTATTTTTCACTGAAGCAATGAACTCCAGTAAACACCTGCATTTTTCATGCTACTTTAGAGAAAACACTAACGCATTTGCTTACTATTTGCTCTATTACCGTCGAGCTACCAAACACATGAACAATCAAATGCTTTAGGTTTTCTGTGGGTTTGCGACGAATCAGCGGACTGGGATTTGTATTCTGTTATTTGCAATGATATAAACTTGCACATATTTGTATTGAGGTAAATTCACTCCACAGGTGAAACAAGCAAGAAATCAATCGAAACTTTTTAACAGAAAATCAATTTCACGTAACACTGCGCATCGTCAGTCCTTATATCTGCAAGCAGTGCCAGCAGGTCAAACGTTGAAAGGCTAAAACAACGGCAAAGAAAGCAAACAACCTCAAGACTAAAGTAGTAAACCACACAATACCAACTGCGACAAACAAAACTCAGCAATTACATTTTACTTCATTAAATGTATTCACTGAAGCTTCAAAACCTGCTGCAAAAGTTACATGAACTTTACAAATTCCAACACAAGCTGCGATGGTCAACACCATGGAATACGTCGGTCTCAGATAAAATGCATTTGAATTTCGCTACTTCGGGCAAAGGCGACACGCGTCCATTTAAAACTTGAAACAACACGCCGTCTGACTTAGAATTTATTGAGAATACGTCAGTCAAACTTACCTTTGTTGTGATGGCAACCAAACTTCAGTGCGCGCATCTGAAACGCTGTGACTGACAAAAACCACAACGCCAGCACGCTGGCGGCGGAAGAAATAAAAGCACGTCAAACGAACAACGCGAAAGGAAGCAAAATTTATCTCATGTGGGGAAGGAGCATGTTTTTAATATTAATTTGTTCGTCAAGTTGGTGATGCCATTTATTCTGCAGAACTTCTGAATCATACGGCGTGTTGTTTCAAGCTTTAAATGGACGCGTGCCGCCTTTGCCCGAGGAAGCGAAATTCAAATGTATTTGTCTGAGAACGACGTATTCTATGGTGTTGATCATCGCAGCTTGCGTTGGAATGTATTAAGTTCATGTAACGTTTGCAGTAAGTTTTGAAGCTTGAGCGGATGCAGTTAAATGAGTAAGACGTAATTTCTGAGTTTTAGTTGTCGCAATTGGTGTTGTGTGATTCATTCACTGCAATCTTGATGTTGTTTGCTTTCTCTGTCTTTATTTCAGCTTTTCAACATTTCACATGTTAGCATTGCTTGCAGATGACAAGACTGACGATGCGTAGCGTTACGTGAAATCGATTTCCTATAAACATTTATCGATTGATTCCTTGCTTCTTTCACCTGTGAAGTGAAGTTAGTTGAATTCAAGCACATGAAAACATATGTATATCACAGGGGTGGACAAACTGCGGCTTTTCGGACCATTGCATGTGGCTCTTTGAGCTCTCCGAAAAATTATATATTTGTTTTTTCTATTACAAAGTTTAGAAATATTGTAAAGTGGTAACTAGCGTGCCGTACAGTATTGCTTTTGCAAGTCGTTCCAAAAAGTAATATGATTTCACAGAAGCGTAGAATGCAAATAAATTAGTGTGCTTAGATTTTTATGTTGCAGCTCTTTGCAGCTAGGCTATTACGAGATGTGGCTCATAAATTGAGAAGGTTTGGCCACTCCATGTATATAAGACATACAGTAAATACATGTGCACGAAATGAAGAACAGTGTTCAATAATCTTTCCCTATCTCTGTCTATCTTTACCACGTTCTGTATATTTGTACAAAAATATTGCTAGTTGCACTTCAACAGAAAATTTAGGGTGTCCACAAAAAATCAATCAATTCGTGACTGAAGACAAAAACAAGACAAAGCAGAAAAGTACATAATGAAACTGTCATGCGAAAATATTTTTGAGATTTTTTATCGCTTGTTTGGTATTACAGCTTCACAAATCTGCGGATGAACAATTCGCAGCGAATTTAATCCAAATAGAGTTTGGACGGGATATCAGATATATATACTCTTGTGCAGATGCATAGGTGTAGGAGCCGGCGATTCTTTTGGGCTACTCAAGATATTTCGCTCAAATATCCCCAAATTTGTCCGAAACACATTTATGTCACAAACCTTCTTCCAACAAATTTTCTCTAGTTGTTGGTACATTCTATTTTCCTTTACCAATTTGCCACAGACTTGACAATAGAAAATTTTGTACTTGAAATTTGGTTCTTAAAGTTAAAAACACAGGTTTCCTGTACTTTCCTGACATGAACTCTCCTAATATGAAGTAGGTACCTTGCGGCATACTGGATTCCCACAGTATGCAATCAACAAAGTACATAAATGGCATGCGATTTTTGCCCAAACTTGTGAGCCAGTTACTCATCAACTTTCACGCACTGAGACACGAAGGTACTAGAAACAGTTTGTTGATTTTATCTATAGCCTATTAATGTGTTTTCTATGACTTACATTTATACACTCAATAACAAAGAAATCTAATTTAATATTGTCAAAAAATATCAAAATTCTTTGCACAAATTTTTTCGGATTTTGCCCAAATTTTTGACAAATCAAAAAACTTTTGGGGTTGAGTTTGAAATCCCTGCATCCCAGCTCCTACATCACTGTGCAGAAGTACTTCTGTGTAAGCAGTACACCTCATTTTTATGCCAGGTATAAAACGGTGAGGCTGAATCGTCCAGGAAACCATTTTCAGGATATTCCTTACCTGTAGTATAGGCGTTGGATTTGTTTGACAAAAATATGCACCAGTTGGCATCAAAAACTATGATATTGGCCACGTATGTCTCTCCAGGTACTGTTTCACTCATCTCGTAAGAATAATTTGTTTTTTTAATAATTTGTTGCCATTGGTCGGCCCAATGGTGGGCCGTTCAGGACTTTTTATTGGGCCGCGCAACTTTTATTGTTATGGGCCGCGTAGAAATAACTCAAGTGCTACAGCAGTTGCGTGAGATAAAGCATAGGCTACTGTAACAACTATAGAACATCGATTGTTTAACATTAACAAGGCATTGTTTTTGCCATTATAGAGTTTACGACATTAACATAGCATTGTTATGTTGCAGATAACTGAATACAACATGCAGTATGTTCAAAAGTGGGCATTCAAAAATGAGCCCGAGCCAAGGAGCCACCAAAACGAAAGCTTGTCGATCACTGCTGTCGGCTACGCCGTACTGTTGAACCGAAGGTCAGAAAATTTGAGTTATCAAAACATTTCACAGACCAACTATGACTGACGAAGTACAAACAAATTTGGCAATGACATCTATCGAAAGTGGAACTACAAAAGGATTAAATACGACTGAGTTGACAAAACATTGGAACGTTTGAAAATAAGGAAAAATCATTTTCCTGGAATTAAATTGAGCAAACGCTGAAGTCTGTCGGTTGATGGTCTGTCTGCTTCACATGTTGGGTTGATGCTATAAAAACATGGGTCTATAAATATTTTGCATAATAAGGTTTGTTTTTGCTTATAGAAATATTATGTGTTGAATGCAATGTATTGTATACCAAGGGCCCAACAATCCAGTCTTGGGGAGGACCAAACCACCTAGAACCGGACCTGGTACTTCATTGCAAACCCGGAACTACAATGAAGTTGCAGAATGCTCATTAACAAAAGCTGAAACATTGTTTCACTATCACAACCCGCTGCAATGCACAATCACACAGGGCGCTCCCATACTTTGGTGTTGTAAATCACACTCCTACAGGCGTCCTTTTACAAAATTGGGGACGAAAAACATTGTCAAATGACTTTTATTGTTTTTGATAAAGCGAACCATTGAACGTATGAATATAGACCATTCAATTCACGTAATGCAATGACGCAACCGCAAGTAAAAGAAATGTCAAGACAACATGGCGTCTGCTGAGACAAATTACTTATATTTTTTACCTGTAAACGAGAAATCGGTTGGTGTCGACGGTGAGCTGAGTACTCCATGACTTACAGCAATTACTGTGGCTGAATATTTCTGATCAGAAAGTGAGTTATTGACTTGGTGGCTATAATTGGTTTTACTTGTATTGGTGGAAAAGATGATGGAAAAGTTTTTGCTATTTTCGTTTGTCAGGATGATGATGAAATCAGTGATGACGAAAGAAATATTTGGCATCATCCATGAAACTGTGCTGAACGCCGAGCTTGAGTTGTATGCAGCTTGGCATAGCTTCACGTTGAATGGTGTAGGAGGGGCTGAAAATAATAAAATTTGTAATTTCATCAAAATAATAAAATTTGCATTTTCTTACAACAAATAAAATTTGCAAAGCAGTCGATGTTTAACCAACATGAATCTTGTCAGAAACATTTTTGGTACAATTAGCACATTTGTTTTTGCTCTCAACAGAAGTGCAAACGTTTTCGCTGTTGCCGATCGCATTTCGATTATTTTTATGAGCAACTGCTGACCGTGAATTTAAGATTTATTTGCAGCGCTTCTGTTGTACTTCCACACACTAAGCCTCACCTGCTTCCAAACTTTTGTTTGGGCGTCTTTTCACTAAAAATCATCATACAGTTGATAAAGAGCTTTTATTACGGCACGGCCGCCATAATGTATGTTATAAAATTACCGGTATATGTGAATGGCTGCATGAATATTTGTCAAATATCGCAGGTTGTGCACCTGTGCTTCAAAATAACCCAATTTTGTTTTATTTTGTGAAGAAAGCATGGCGATATTGTCAAGTATGCATTATTCAACTCAGTCATTTTTACGCAAAATTGCCGAAACTTTTCGAAAATAGCGAATCTCTAAAAGAGTGTAGAAGATGATGAAAAGTTGGCTAGAATTCCAGATTTCACCTTGCAGCGGTTTTGTGATGGATTGTGATGTATTTACATATATAGAGTAAGGCAACGCCCTACATTTCCGTAATGGTACAGTATTTTTTATTTATCAAAAACTACTTTATTTGTTCAGTTTTCATTGTGTTTGCTTTCTTCTCTCTTAAAGTAGGTACAATGTTTTAGCGGACGAGGGCGCACTACATGGAGAACTGTTTGTATTACGTCATATTGACAGAGGTCACACTGTTGTTACCACGTCACAGTGATGACTAGATCACATTGACAAAGGTCTTTTTGCTTCACTGGCGGTCCCAGACAATTGCCGATTGGTAAACTGTGCAAAACACTGTATGAAGCTTTGGTTCTTCACAGGAAAAAAAGTAACCAAAAACGTCCAAGTATAAATCACGCAAAAATTGAAATTCTCACATAATTTCCAAGATCACTGCTCTTCATTCTCTGTCAGCAACAAAATGTGGTTTCTGTATCCGCAACCGCAACTCGTTAATGAAAACTTACGTAAACGGAAACGTGGTCCATGATGCGAGTAGTGCGTGTGGTAGCGACTGAGTGTTGCTATCCAAATTTCGTACTGTCCGCCTGGGATCAAGTTTTTCAGTGTATAGTTGTAATGCTGTTTCACTTGACTTGTATAATAATCAAAGATCTCCAAGCTTGAACCAAACCGAACGTTAATCCTGAAACGGCTGATGATGAAGTTGGTGTGAGGCATCGTCCACGACAAATCAACCATTGGAGTCATTGGTTCATGTGATGAAATGGTCAAGCTTGAGTTCTTAGGCAACGGTGGAGCTGAAAAAGTTATACAAAGGTAGTTCAATTTCAGTTTTCATGAAATGGATGAAAATTAAGTACTTTGTTTCATGACTAAAATTGCAGTTTTAACAATTTCATCAAACGAAAATTATTTTTAAGCATGGCTGCGTGTACTTCACCTTTGTCACAACAAATGTAATTTGACGCTGGAATTTCCAATTTACAAAAACCCAGTTTTATTTTCCAAAAATGTGTGTAAGACAACTTTGGAGACAAAGAAGTTTGGCTGCAGTTGCATGCCTTGTAATCATGATGCTGTGCAACGACGCCAAAAATCTGCATAATTTATGCCAATGCTTTTGCACCCGTCTGAAACAATTTTGCTGAATTACAAGTGAAACATGTTGTGAATAGTTCCTGGACACTGATTCCAAAATTCCTATCAGTTTTTTTTCTATTCCATTGAAAACTCCTACAATTGAACAATCAGCTTGCTTTTCACACTGTATCTTTGCTGTAGCTATACTGCTGCTTTTTGTCGGTCAGTTTGGTTGTTTCTGCCGATGACAAAGATATTCTAAAAGTAGGGCTTTCATCATTGTCTTTCAGGAGACCAACTGTACAACTGGAGACAAGCTAGTGATCTCCAACTGATCACTATCTGGGTCAGCTCTGAGCAGGAACCACGGCCATGTTTGTCCATAAGCGGTTGGAATGGTTACTGGTGAATTAGGTTCCAGAACAATCAGAGACTGGGTTTTTGTGCGTAGACGTTGCAGGATATAAGATAATTAACATTCTACATATATCTTCGCTTGGGACGCACACCAACGCCCATCACCGACGTTCGCACACCCCAGTCTGTACGTTGGCAACTTCAACCGCCAACATGTCAACTGGGATTACAAAAAAACATCTCCTGCCGGTGAGAGCCTTTGCTTCTGGACAATATCCAACAACCTTGGACTATTGCATGACCCAAAAGGAAGCAGCCAGTTTCTCCTCTCACAGCGTCGGCTCCAACTGGGACGTGGCCTTCGCTAGCTTAGGCAAGGAGAGCCGAATGCCGGAAAGACGTGTTCTAGGAAAGTTCCCGCGGTCACAACATCGGGCCTCCCTCATAATGCCACCAAGACTCATAGTTCATACCAACAGCGATCCGATGAAGCGTTGAAACTCTTGCAAGGCTGGTTGGAAATGCTTTTGCCCTCTCACAGGTGATTCCGTTGGGAGATTGCCAACTGCGGACACGCCAAATATTGAAAGGGAATGCCAGGATTTTTGCGAGAGCCTATTATGTTGGGCCAAACAATGTATCCCGCGCAGAATTACGTGCCATGCTGTGACAAAGAGTGCGATACCCCTATCGCTCCTCCATCCGAACCCCAGTGGGGACTGACTCTGATAGAACGGTTTCGACCTAATTCTCTTATCTAGAACAGAAAGAAGCAGGAGTGATGAGAGGCCGTCAATTCCATAGACTTCTTTCACACCAGCCTCAAGGCCTGGAGCACGATCAACAAACCTACTGGCAGGTGTGGACTATCCTCTCGCATGTTCCTGTATCTGGGAACTCCTTCGTCTTGTAACTTGTGAAGAATGGGCACACTGGACTGGGAACCGAGAGCCCACGAGGCTGGTCAACAAGCAGCTATGGAAGTTTCCAACACCTGTAGGTCACAGCATTTGTGAACCTTCGGAACGGAGGAACTTGCTGCTGCTCTCAGACGCCTTAAGCCAGTGTTGCAGTTGTCTGCATCGCCTTGAACTACCGAGGCAAGCACAAGAGAGAGATGGCAATTCGGGGCATTAACTAACAGAAAAGCAACCAGCAGCAACAGAGATCCATCACTGACTTCACTCTACTACTACTAGGTTGCACTATCATTATATAGGGATAAGTGAACTACGATAATTCACTTGTGGTGACTATCACAGTGATGTGTTACTCATGGGCACCATCTAGCGATGACCATTTATTTACATGTGGCGCCATCTTCTGGCCGCCACACCTGGAACGTCTGCGGTATTGGATTCCATCTTCCCGGCGTTTATGCTCTACGCCGGGTCGGCTTACAAATCTTGGTTTTGCGACTTCCTCAGTTCCTGCATGCGCCAACTCAACATTCCAAAGTTCTGGAGAAGAGCATTAATAGTTTCAATCACTAAGCCAGAAAAGGCATTTATTTATTTTTATTTATTTTGTTTCGTTTGGGAAACAAACACACACACAAAACAACAAGTAAACAAGATAAAATAAACAAGCAAACTCATGAATAGAAATACAATCAAAATTATATTTGCATCTTCCTGGGGTACCTAATATAACCACGTGGTTTTCTAGTTAGGTCCCCCACAAGTCTAATGTTAAGAAAGGGTTTTGTTAATGGGGTTTAAGGTTTGTACCATCAGAAATTTTTATTATGACAATGGGGAATACTTAAGGTAGCATATAATTGACACTAGTTAATATTGGTTTAAGAAGTGTAACTTGCATTTCTTTTTGAAAATGTAGAAAGGTTGTACTTTTAAATTTTGATCTAAAGATTCCCAAATCTTAACTCCTATATAAGCAAGATATTTTTGTGCAGTTGCCAATCTTTTTCTGGGAACTATATATTCTTGAGATGTTTTCTGACTAGTATTATATGAATGTATATTGTCCAACTTTGTGAATAAATAGTTAAGAACAGATGGTAGGCAGTCATGCTTAAATTTATGCATCAATTTTGCTATTTGTAACTTATAATTGTCATTTAGATTTAAACTTTTGAGCTGTTCATACAGTTTTTCAGCATTTAATCTATAAGAACTAAATGTAATTAATCTTAAAATTTTATTCTGTATTGTTTTTATTGTTTTAAGTAAATATGTTGATGCTGAACGCCAGCTACTTATTCCAGATTGAAGATGAGAGAAGAGTAGACTGCAACATACTGTTATTAAAGAATTGATGGAAAGGTAATGTCTAAGCCTTGTAAGAGCTCCACAGGCTTGGGATATTTGTTTTTTCACTTGAGCTATGTGTGAGTTCCAGGTTAGCTTGTTGTCTAATATTACTCCCAAGTATTCAAGATTGTCAACATTGGATATAATATGATTATTAATGCTAATGTTCATGTCAAAGTCCAGAGGTATTTTTTGTAATTAGCATGTAATGAGTTTTATTGTAATTTAGAGATAGTTTATTATGTTTCAACCAGTTGTTAATATTATTCATTTCCTCGTTGACCTTTTTTTAAAGATCAATGACTGATTTTGCTGAAAAAGGAAGAACTGTATCATCTGCAAATAAAGTTGTTTTAAATTTTGAGACATGTGTAATATCATTTACATAAAGTAAAAAAAAGGCCCTAGATTTGAACCTTGTGGAACACCACATGTTACACTAGCTTTTTGTGATTGAATATCCTCATTACTTACAAAATGTGTTCGATTAGCTAAGCAGTTTTCAAATAATTTCAATGGCAATCCTCTAATGCCATATTGTTTTTCTAGCTTTTCAAAAAGTTTGTTATGGTTCACAGTGTCAAATGCTTTGGAGAGATCTAAAAATATTGAACAAGTCACTAATCCCTGATCTAAATTATGGAGATAGTAATTATATATTTCATTTATAGCTAATTCGGTAGATGTCCCTTCTCGAAATCCATATTGGCTTGGAGATAATAGCTCGTTTGTCTCAACATAAGAATACAATCTAGAATAAAGAAATTTTTCGAACACTTTATTGATTGCAGGTAATTAGATATCGGTCGATAATTTGAGCAGCTT
>Ga0210059_1014081_pt1 | contig 11865 bp, 8 predicted proteins | sample Ectturendosymbi2_FD_188042 | JGI IMG/M metagenome (GOLD analysis project Ga0210059, IMG submission 188042) | Ecteinascidia turbinata endosymbiont from Florida, USA - Sample 2 (SPAdes) (version 2) | ecosystem: Host-associated > Tunicates > Ascidians > Unclassified | place: Key West, Florida... | reverse complement strand
TCTCTGGCTTGCGCTGAAAAACAGAGTTGCCCTGAAAATTTTCACTGGATTGAAATATTTTTTATCATTCATGAATTTTGAGCAACTTGCGCTTGAAATTTTCAAGCAGGGGGTTGGTAGCCTCCCCCCCCCCCCCGCCACCCGCCTCGTACGCCTATGGGCCTATGGTACAGAGGATGAAAACACTATTTTTTAAATTGCTTGGAAAATGAGAATCTCAAAACGGCATGAATAAGCCGTGTGTCCACTGAATGGATTGTGCTTGTTTGGTTCAAAAATTAGTGGTTACTATTACAGTACTACAAAAAAGGAGTTTACGTGCAGGTAATCAGATCGACCGCTAGACGATATTTTTGAGGGAGGCAACACGGTCCCGCATGAAAATCTTTATATCTGAAAAACAAACCTACTAAAAACGCTAGAAATTGCGGAAATTTAACGAAGAGAACTTCTGAACTACACGAAAGAGCTATAAATTCCAAGAAAAGATCCCAGTGCCATTTGTTCTTTAGACAAATGTAGGAAAGGCTTTAATTTCTGTTGAAGATCTAAGGCAATTGTGGAACCAAAGTCGGCACCACAAAAGATAGATTTTGAGGGGCCACTACCCACAAGAGGGGCATACTTTCACTCTTTTCACACAAACGGCCAAATAGGTAACACTTTCTTGGGGCCCCAAATACTAAGATGGCCTAGGGCCCCGCGCTCTCTAAATCTGTCTTTGAGTAGGGTTCTGAGTTTACATTCACAAACACATTAGTGTAAAAAGCGTTAGACCACCTCTTTCTTAGGATTGAGAATAGCATTCGAGGTAAACAGCTAAGTGTTGTGAATGTCAACCCAGAACCTGTGTAACATTCCGCTGACAAAAATAACGGCAATGCGATAGAAGTAAGAGAGATTGCGCAAAGTTTCGGTAAACACTGCTGCCACCAGTACAGTGAAGAATAGCTACAGCAAGTTTTCTGCAAGTTTTTTGCAACTGGTAGGAAGAATAGCTCTGCTTAAATGAACGACAAACGAGAAAAACTGTGACTATATTGACAACGTGGGGGCGCAAATGATTGGTACTCACGCGACTCAGAGAGATACGTGCCCACAGTGATATGCAGGCCCGCAACCAGAGGGTGGACAAACGGGCAATTGCCCCGCCCCCTCCGAAATTGTCACAAACGTATGTATTTGTTAGGTGCCGCAACAAGTTACATCATTTCCCCCACCCTCACCCCCGAAAATATCAGTTGGTTGCGGCCCTGGTGGTATATGACGCAACGGATGAGGAAAGAAGCTGTGCTGCTGGTTAAAAATGCATAGAAGCATTGTGGGATGTGTGGCGGCCTGGAGATGGCTCCACATGGAAATAAATGGTCACCGCTAGATGGTGCCCATAAGTAACAAGTCACTGTGATGATCACCACAAGCGAATTATCGTAATTCTCTTATCCCTATATACTGATAGTGCAACCTAGTAGTAGTAGAGTGAACTCGTCGAGGAGCTTTATTGCTGCTGGTTGCTTTCCTGTTAGTTAGTGCCCCGAACTGCCATCATTCGCTTGTGCTTGCCTCAGTCGTTCAAGGCGATGCAGTCAACTGCAACCGATGTTTGCGTAAAGCTCTGGCTTGTTTTATTGCATCAACAGAGTTTCAAGAACCCAGGGCCGGCCTTTAGCCGCTTGGACCGATTGCTTCCAGTGGGGCCCAGCGCTACTAACCTACGAAAACTTCACTTTCTATTGAAGCTGCTTATGTAGTGCTGGCGTGGAGCCCACAGTAATTTTTAAGCGTAGGGCTCGTGGCCAACCAAAATCAAAGTGAACTGCACGGTTTTTAACACCCTCATTCATCAATTCGTTCTGGAATCGTAACAATGGTCATTCTTTTTCGACAATGTGTGATCTATCTAGTTTTTTCAATAGCGGCTAGTTAAAGCAGAGAAGACTGTTTTCTGTTTCAGTTGCAAACGTTTTATACCTGACAGGTCAAGTTTTAATAGTTGCTGTAAGATACGGTTTGATAGTTGGTTCTGTGTCAGTAGTTACTGCCACTTGTCTCCTGAAGGTTAAGGTTAGTTCGTAACTTCAAATGTGTGCTGTTTAGTTTTTGTTTTAATAGCATTATTCGTTTTCCCTCGTAGAGATCTGATGAGGCAGCCTCTTTACCCAATTTGTTCATTGCCCTCAGGATTTACTTGACCATTCCCGTGATCGTGGCATCCAGAGAAAGGAGTTTTTCTAACCTAAAACTAAGTAAAACTTATTGTGAGAGCATCAACCCAACAAGCGCTCCTAAATAGTTTGGCGATTATATCCACTGAATGCAAAATTCGCAGAGGCTTAAACTTGGACACAGTTCTGAAGAACTTTGCACTATTGAAGCACGAAAAATAAGTTTCTTTTAACAAATGCATTTTTCGTATCGTAGAGTACAACACCACAAAGCAGGGCTGTGAAACCGGAACTCAAATTTCAGGCTCCGGCTCTGGCTCCTGGCATCTAAAGTTTTTGGATCCAGATCCGGATCCAACATCCAAAAACGTTTGGCTCCGGATCCATAATTATTTGGTCCACTGAAAACTGAAAACAGTGGTCCACTGAAAACTTATTTATACACTTGTATTGATACATCAGCATAGATGAGGTGTCGCGAAATGACATATTTGATGGATAGTGGGACATGTGCAAAAAAGTTTGAGAAACCCTGATCTACACACAAACGAGCATGGTCGTCGCAAGGATTTTTTCCAGGAGTGAAATAGTGGATTTTTTCAGGTGGTGGTCAAAAGCATTTTTCCTGGGGTGAGCCAACAGTGGTGAAATTTCATTTTACCAACTCGAAAATTAATAAGAAAATATCAAATTTCAAAATCCAGGGAGCCAAGGCCCTCCCTGCACCCCTTCCCCTTCCGACGCCTATGCATACGAGGAAATTTAATTTCAGATACGGCAAAACACGCTCGTCCCGCAATAAGTAAACTCGCTTCACCCCACAAATTTGGGCTGTGTAACCGGAACCCAAATTTCAAGCTGCGGCTTTGGATCCAACGTCTACTCCAGCTGCAGTCATCCAAAAGTGCTTGGGCTCGGGCTCCACAGTCCTTGCCCAAAGTCCGCCGTTCTGTGTTATGGTTTTGCTTGTAGCTGACCTATCTATTTCATTCGGCCTATGTCATTACTGTGCAGCATGAAATGCACGGTTGCACTGTAGTTTTTGTGTGATGTCCTGTTGTCGCGTTTTTATTTTGTTGATGTTTTACAGGTAAGCTGTTATATTTTCGCTGGCTGATCATATCAAGCTACGTTGCTATTCATTTCAAGCGTGGCCACTTGGCCTGCCGTACCCCGCGGTAGGTACCTGACCAGAGAGGAAGTATTGAGTATAGTAGCTCATGGATTTATTGGGTGTTATGGATATGTCCATGGAACGGACATGGAAAGTCTCTGCTGGAGAGGTGAAACTAGGGGCGTGCCTCCAGACATCCCTAGATTGGCATTACTCCTTCGTGCCTCGCACTTTCACATCACTCATTATTTCTATCATTATGATTTGATGACCCTCCTCAAAAATTTCTGCACACGCCAGTTAGTGGGGCCCCTCAAAAGTGCTTCCAATCGGGCCCTGCACTTGCGAAGGCCGGTCCTGCAAGAACCTGTAGCCACCGCCTATTACTTTTATTAGCTATGATCTCGGCTTCTGAAAATCACCGTATATTTTGGAGAAAGAAAGGGCTCAGACGGCGAAACAGGTTTATGTGTGGCACCGTACTTTCCGTTAAAAAGTTGTTGGATGTTACGGTCCAGAATATTGCTAGGTTAGCCGTTGCGATACAAAATTTACTTTACATTCATGAACTTCGCCTCCAGAATCACCACTTAGTGACAACTGGCGAAGCCTTATGAGAGGCAGAGAAAAGAGTTAAAACAAGGTTTCGTTATCTGCACTACGGGACGAAACTAGACCATTTTGAGTTAAGGTCTATGTGCATGTTTTTCCGGTAAGTAGAGAAAAAGGTCGTCTGGTGATTTCATAACGAAAACATCAAGAAAATGGAGAAATTGTGCTTTCCGACTCTTGGGTTAGATCAGCGTTCCTGTGAAGAGGTTAATGGCGGTAACAGTTAAGCTGTTGGGATAAACTTGGTTAGGAAAGAGGAAAAACACGTCATCCAAGGAACGGTAGAGTAAAACTGGTGGACGCCGCAGTGACGTGTTTGCTGAAACCCGATCTATTTCATATTTCATCCTTATATCTACAGTATCTCTTATGAGCGTTGTTATTGTGAGCCCAAGACGCCATCCAGTTGTCAATAGAAACAAGTTTTTAAACTGGAACGTGACTGTTTTCACAACTTATTTCAGTAACTTTTTCAGGCGTCTTTTATTTAAGGCTTTGAACCAGTGCTTCTCAACCCCGAGTCCGCGGACTCCGCGGAAGGCTCTGGATGAGTCCGCGAGCACTAGGGGCAAACAAGTTTGCTGTAATACCCTCACACAACAATAGCTGTATCAACTTCATACCATCGACGATTTTGTTCGAACAGCGATTAAAACGCACCTAACCAGGGTGAAAAAGTGAAAAATTTCCTGTTCCACGTGGCATTTATACTTTTGAGGTAGTGTGGTTTATAATTGCTAAACGAAAGCAGGCGTTTGTATAAAACGACAACTACTTGAAACTTGGATTTACTTCAGTCGTAGTAAACGGTGAAATTTCGCACAGTTTGTGTTGTGCGTAGAAGTCCTTGCTCACAGATCTCTCAAAGAAGCCAAACCACGTAGGCATCTCGAGTAAAAATATGTGAAATACGTTGACCAAATCCTTGAGCTTTTCAAAGAGAAAAAATTCCAGGTAACGCGAAGTCGTACTTATCGTCCATCTACTTCAGGAGTAAAAACTTACTCCCATAGTAAAGCAGTGCGTGCTTCTTTTTCTGTTGTTTGGAAAAATGCAAGAGAAAAAGCGCCTTATATAGCAGGAAAGTGCTTGGTCAAACCAGCAGCCGTGAAAATAGCCAGGATAATGTGTGGTGATGCCGTAGCTCAGAAGTGCGCAAACGAGCAGCACTGCCGGGCAAATGCATATAACCAGATTGGTCCACGGGCCACAGCTGTATGTGTCAAGCTCTGCGGGTTAGATAAATCGCTGACCGCCCACTGGAGATCGGCAATACCTGTGTTCTCTGTGTGTTTGTTTGATTAAATCGGCATTGTTCCACGAAGTGTGGACAGCACAACGGTTCAGGTTTAGACAGAATTGCGGTTGAGCGTTGAGTTGGAAGAGTTCTGTCACTTTTTCGTGAGTTAAGAGGCACCAGTGAAGCCTCGCGCAGGGCCACGATCTGCAAACCCGATAACACTCCCGATACTTCCTTCAGGTCAGTGGGCTGACATTAAGATTTACAACCGTAATGCATGCTTGTGGAGCAATGGGGTCTGGATAAAGTAAATACTAGGAACTGGTGTGGTCATAAGCGTACGTAAACAGTATACTATAGTTCTCTTAATAAAATTTAGGTTTTGACCCGCGGGCCAAACTCTACGGGCCGCAAAACTTCAGTTCCCGGGCCACTTCTGTCCCGCGGACTACGGGTTTCACACACCTGGACGCACTTTCCACTAGACCAGTGGCCGTCAACCTTTGTTGTATTGGTACACCCTTTTAAACTTGTTAGAAAACCTGTACACCCTTGCCACTGCACTAAAGTTTAGTGCTGTTAAAGTGCAAAATGTAAGCAATTTTTTACGCTGTTAGTGTTGCTTTCTTAGCAGATTTTTGCATATCACTTCTCAGCATTCCTGAATACCGAAATCTCACCCAACAAGCGATTTACATTTTTTATCGCATGCCATCAACCTACCTTTGCGAGCAAGGATTTTCTGCTCTTGTCGAAATAAAATGAAAAAACAAACTCAATCAAGGATGTTGATCCTCTTATGAAAAACGCCCTTGAAACAGAGTTAAACCACATTTTTCACAACTGGCGGATGAAATTCAGCGGGAGCAATCACAATAAATGAGATGATTTCTTTTTTATTCATTCTGGGTGTTGTACGAACTTATTAAAGAGAAAGGGAGAAATGTTTATATATTATTAATTTCGAATTATTTACACACATATCAGTGAACATCATAACAATAATAATACATTTATTGCAGACTCGTAGTCCATATCACAGGCACAATCAAACAACGTAAGAGCACAAAAATGATTAGTCATCTCATAACGCATTACAGCATAGGCGGTGCTTGCACACGACCAACACTGATATGAGCAAAACACTTTTACAACGTCCCTGGTGTTGCATCAAACACCCATCACGATACGGGGATCCAGCTGTGGGAGAGAAATGAAGGCATTCTAACGTCAAAACGTTGAGGTAAACAACTCATCGAGAAAAAGAAAAAGTAAAGGATAAGACAGATGGGGGTGCACGTTAGCGCACAGAGGCACGCAAATTGTTCCGATCAAGATTTTAAATACTTTGCAAAACAACTGTCATGGGATCAACAGCCAATCAATTTTCCTGAATTTTGAAGCAGGATTTGGCGATTAACGTTTCGTCTTACTTTTTGTATGCTTGGTTTGCACACATTGTCTGCATACTGGAACAAGTAAACGAAGAAATCCTAGGGCGCCACGAAACAGGGAAAGTTTTTGTTGTTATGCACAAACAATACCGATAAGACGCTTGCACTGATACAACGCATCAACAACTATCAGTTGGTCACCGTCATACAGGAGCGTTAAACAATTGAGGAAACACGAAGAATTGTAAAAAGCATCGGAGATATGAAGAGATCGGATAAAAAGTTAGATGAAGATGCGCAACGCAAAAAGCAGTACAGATTATTTCTCAACAAGGCATCAAAAGTCGTGATACGATAGCTATAACTTGGTGTGGGTAAACTCTTACATTTTTGGATGTGAAATGCATAATTCGGAAGGCATTATTGTATGCGGCGCGCTTCACACTAGTCGTTACGTATTTGCTCCATTACTGGCAAGAATATATTGGCATGGAATAGGCACGAAATAAAGTTGTTTACTGCAGGAGAACACTGATCGAATGTGCCTAGAAACTTATTTGCTGCGCAGTGTAGTGATTTCACTTGTCTCTGACTATCATCATCATCCTTCAGTGAGGCATTTAGCAACACACCAAGGTATTTCACTTGGTCAAAAAAGTGCACACGTACACTGTACACGGTGAAACAATTGCACACGTACACTGTACAAAAAATTTTACACGTTTTTTATTTCAGAAAAACATTTGATGGAGCAGGTTGTTCATAATTTTTGGGGCAAAAAGACACCAATTTGATACAAATAGCCTACTATTTTGTAAAATTGTCATATGCTTATTGGTAAACATTTTTTGTTATAAGTAATTTTAGGGGTACGTGCTCATCTATCGAAATGCTGAAGGGGTACATAGCCAGAGAAAGTTGGGGAATTCCTGTTCTAGAACGTACAAATTGGTCTATACAAGACGTGTGCGAGGGATTGGATCTTTGTACGCGATCATCATATTTTACATTTCGGGGGAAGTACTTCAAACAAATATTTGGAACACCCATGGGTTCACCGGTCTCACCCATTTTGGCGAATTTAGTCATTGGAAGACATCGAAAATAAAGCAATGATGGTATTCTACCACCCACCTAAAGTTTGGAAACGTTGTGTAGACGATACGTTTGTTGTTATAAAAGGGAAGTGTTTGCAGCAATTTTTCAAATAGTATTGAACCAACTGTTCAATTAACGCAAGAAATGGAAAATGATGTAGTTCTGGCGTTCCTGGATGTGAAACTAACCCGTAAAAGTAGCGGTTGTTTGGACTATAATTTACAGAAAACCAACATACACAGACCGATACCTGAACTTTCGATCGGACCACGATCCTCTACAACAGGGGTTCTCAAACTTTTGGTGTTATGCAGCCCATGAAGAGATTGACCATAATTTACGGAGCCCCAGAATAAATTTTATTAATGCCGTTATTGCTTCTTTGGACAGTTGCAAAATTAGCCAAGTCAGTATTTTAATAAGTAAACGAATAGCTCGCGGAGCCCCGAGGTTTCTCTCGCGGAGCTCTGGGGCTCCGTACGGAGCACTTTGAGAACCTATGCTCTAGAACACAAAAAAGTGGTTATTAAAACATTGCTATGCAGAGCAAAATTCTGATTTCAAATGAAGCCAACTGCCAAGAAGAGATGAATCGCATTCAACTATAGCTCTCAAAAACAATGGTTGTCCGCCCGCATTGACGGATCAATCACAAAATACGACCAACACCAAGAAAATGATGGAGAACCGATCTTCAGTGGTGCTACACCAGATTATCGTGGGTTATCGGAAAAGCTGCAAAGATGTGTAAGGGTTTACAAAATCAAATCGTTTTTTAAGCCAATGCGAACAACTGGTGACAAGCTACGAAATGGAAAAGATCCTGTACACCCTTTTGATCGTCAAGGCGCGGTTTATTGCGTACCGTGTGGTGATTGCGACCAAAAGTACTTTGGCGAAACAAAAAGGTCATTCAACACACGCAAGAAAGAACATATTAACTATATAAAACATTTTCATCCTGAAACAAGTGCGCTTGCTAAACATGCATTAGAGTAGAACATCGAATGAACTGGTCGAAAACTCAGATTGTTGCTTTTGAGATTGATTTTAGAAAAAGACGTTTCATTGAACCATTTTTCATTAATTCCACACCCAACGTCATTAACGAAAAAAGTTCAGATCTTTTTCCAAAAATCTACAAAGAGACGTTTGACAATAGTTGACTCAATACGAGTTTGGATATATTTATCATTCGTTGTGACTTGACTCGGCGTACAGTTTGTTTCTTACTGCTGTTAATTTATTCTACTCTACAATCTGTACTCCGTTATCTACTGTGTCTTTTCAACGTAGTTATCAGTGCTGCCACTACGTCATCCAATCACGCGCGTTCAGTGAACTTTACTGCTCTCCTGTTCGAGTCGCCATTCGCCCTGATGAAAGCCTGCCTATATACTGTTATTTGGCTGAAACGTCGGCGTCGTTGTCAAAGTTTTACAACAAGAGCAAACACTTGTTAAGCTTTCTTGTGAACGCAATACCAACTGAATTTTATTGTGTGCTGCCAGTTTGGTTGAATGTCACTGTGTAGAGAACAAAAAGAGAAAGTACCAAATATTTGTCGCTCTTTCACCATTGCGTTTTTTCCCATAGCCATCCTGATGAGTTTGAAAAAGTTCAAACGGACACAGCTATTGAGAATAAAATATGCGACACGTTGCGGTACGTTTTTAGCTTTGGTGGTGATCTTTAAAGGTAGAAAAGAATTCTAGCATTGATGCAGCGTTTAATAATTTTAGGTTAATTTGTATTTAACAGATGTTTCATAAATTTATGTCTGTTCATCACTTTCTAAAACAATTTACACATATCCTTTGCAATTCAACTGTTTCTAACACTAGACAGTCATTTTTTAAATCAGGTAATGTCTAAGTTTAATTCCTACAAAGAATGTAGGCCTATATTTACTGCTGTTAGACTGTTTTTAAAGTATGCTAAAATACGAAAATGAAAAGCTGTAACGAGTGGAATTTTAAACAATTATAGTAGCCCACAGTGTTCCACGCGGTCACGATGCTTTAGAGCAGGGCTTCTCAAACTATGGGTCGCGACCCCAAATGGAGTCGCGAGTGTAATATTGGGGCCGCAAAACAAATTGGCTTGAGTATTCAGATATAACAATTTTTGTAAACTTAACAAGAAACTTAAAAGTAGGCCTGCAGTGATCTGTTTCTACTGCATGATCTGTGTAAAAATTATCAAGTGCATGCATCCCATTTGTTATGCTTGATAACTTCTATTAACTGAATTGTTTCTGCCTTACTGTTTGCATTACGTTGTGATTTTATTAGGCTGCTGTATAGCTTCCTTTGTGGATTGTGTGCATTTGTATAATTTCGCCATAGACAAAAAATGCCTCTTGAGATTTGTAATGGGACATTTACACGTATCATTAACACTAGGCTACCCATCAAGGGTAGCACAGAAAAACCTTTTTTAGAATGGGGTCGCATCACAAAAAGTTTGAGAAGCCCTGCTTTAGAGAACGAAATACGGGTTTTCGAAGAATAAAGTTTTCTGCAGGAGGTTTGGTTATTCCAGTGATGTCTATGAGTCTTTTCTTTTGTTTGGCTGTTCGACTGGTTATATTGGACTGCAATTTCACAATGAACCTAATACGTTGAAAACTAGTCTTTAGCTATGTTTGACCAACATTTCTGTAATATGCTTTTTATACCCTTTTCGTGAACGGATTTAATGAACGTAGTAACAGCTGGAGTCTTCTTATCTACCTGTTAATACCTTAACAAAACAAATATAGCAAATAATTCCAAACACATATTTTTGAATTAATGCCAAATTGTCAATTATTAGCATAATTTTCTTTCCTTTTTTTGCTTGTTTTGTTAAGTAGCACTTTTGGCCAAAATATTGTAACTACCTCTTTGAAGGAAAACTCTGATGTGTTTCGATTTGTAAGTCAAGTAGTGTTAAGTAGTGTAAGTCAAATGTCATGAACTTATTTGCTTTTTTAACTAGAATCCTTGAAAACCCTGGCAGATTTGCACTTCAAAGAAGTGATTATCTCATTATTTTGTATCTTACAGAAATAAAAATCTGATCAAAAAAGGAGAAAAAAAAGGAGAAATGAACACTAAAATGTCCTATGAGATTTCAGAACTATCTGAACAAAGGTAATTATCTGACTAAAAATTGGGTGCTTTTTAAACAATTTTAGAACAGTGTTTACTTGGTTTATTTTCACTATGGAAGCAGGAGCAAAAAAACTTGTTCATCGCTTCTCAACAAACTTTTTTCTGATGATGAGAATCACGCTTGTAGCTGATTAGTATCCAACTGTTTCAAGAAAGGATGATATTTTCAACAACCTTATTGTTTTTTACTTTTTTCACAATTGAAAACAAATTTTTTAACGAGAGATCAACTATTAACTTCGCAAAACGAGTATTTCAACCTTAGATTACATAATAAAAACATGATAAAGACATTGCTTCATGTTTTTTTCATGTACTGTAAATTACCTATCTTGAGGTAATCACCTTTTTATCACCTCATTTATAAACAAAGAACTCCACAGTTGGCTAACCAAAGATTGGAAAATGGGCGCACTGCGTTTGGTGATACAGTGGTTAAATGTGAAAAAACAGTTTTCCTATTGTCACTTCAGTTTTATTGCTGTAATTCCAAGCAATCACACGCTTACGAGTCTTTATGTCAGCGAAGTTTTAAATTATCGATTCAAAGGCGACATCACGCATTACTTCGCTGCCAGCACTCAGCAAAGTCAGCTGCTGCAACCGTTCATCGCTCATAGTTGTTTGCAGCATGTTTTTTATCACAGACAATTTGTTAAAAGAACGCTACCCCGTGCAGTTGGTGACCGTGAGTCAGAGAAACAGTCTCAAACAAAGCTACGGTGACGTTTGAAAATTCGTGTTCAGTTTCACTGTCACTGCACAGTGACTTTGCTTGCAAAGAAGGTGAAGAGCAATCCTTTATTTTAGCGAAGTTCACAAACTGTACCAATTGGCAACTGGTTTGGGTAAGGTTGTATGGGCCCCTGGCTCAGGCGCGGATTTACCATTAGGCTAAAAAGGCTCAAGCCTAGGGCCCCGACTTCAGGGGCCCCAAAATTTTGGGAATAAGGACAATTTCCAGCACATCTGTAAAGCATTAATTTAATTTAATTTATTTGTTTGTGAGCAGACACGAAGTCCATAGTATGAACACACACACTCTGCAGAACGCAGGTTGATAAAATCAGACAATACAGAACGA
>Ga0210059_1014080_pt1 | contig 11866 bp, 7 predicted proteins | sample Ectturendosymbi2_FD_188042 | JGI IMG/M metagenome (GOLD analysis project Ga0210059, IMG submission 188042) | Ecteinascidia turbinata endosymbiont from Florida, USA - Sample 2 (SPAdes) (version 2) | ecosystem: Host-associated > Tunicates > Ascidians > Unclassified | place: Key West, Florida... | reverse complement strand
ATTTCTTTCGATAGACAGTATTGAGAAACTTGTAAAAAGATGTATGATGCTAACTGTTTTCCTCATCACCGTATTTATCACCGATAACAGCCCACGCATTTATGGGAAAATCATTACACAGATGCAAATACTGATTTTTTAACATGTAAAATATTTATGTGACTAGTGACTGGTGGGTGTTGCTTTGCGTACATTATTCAATGCTTGTTCGAACCTCTTCGATAACATTAAAAAGTGCAGCGGTATAGACAACGTTATACCGTTGTTAGGATGGTAAAAAGTAGGGTGATTTATATAGAAAGCAGTAGAGCCCAAAGGGGAGTCGAAGGTTTTTGATATCGACTCCACAGCCCTGCAGAACTGACCCCATGGTATAGTGTCCAGTACGGTCTAAAACACTTTATCACATCTGGCCAATTTATCAAACAGTACGCATTGTTAACTGAAGTGTTCTTGTAAACTTAAACGAGTACCAGCAGGGCTAATCTGAGATCAGAAGTATTTTTCATTTTATCACAAAAAAATCACTTTTGCAGACAAAATACTTTTTGAGATCAACATTGGAGTGGTGTTTCAAAGGCCTCAAAATCGTTTTGGCCCAGGGGTCTGAGAAAGGCTAATCCAGCCCTGTCCCCAGAATGTCACTGGCATCATTATGCAGTAGAAGTTACGTCTTTACTATTTTATGGTAGGCCTATCATTTGCCAATGACCTGTCAGTTTTGAGCTGTAATATCTCTAAAACTAACAATATTACCTCTCTTGTTCTTGCATACGATGTGGTTAGTACAACTTTCTTTTTGTGTGGCCAGGTCAGGGTCACAAGGCCATAGGAGTCAATTTCAAGTACAAAATATTGGTTAAAATGTCTATATGCCAAACTTTAAAAACAATGTCATATTAAGTTTTCTTGTGTAATTACCTTGACAATGTCAGGTTGTGCATTGATATTGACTAGTGGTTACTGAGATATATAGTATGGTTTTTCAATCTGATCATAATGCAAAATTTGTCAAAAACATCAAAAGTTCATCAAATCTATTGACGTGTGGTACATTTTGGACAAAATTTGGGATTTTTTAGTTTCTTCCATCAAGGATTGTTTCAGCCAAGTTTCAGCAAAACTGGCAATTGTCAGGTTACGACCGGGTGAAATAACATGGAATGACCTCATATTCAAAAGCATTCATTGCAAAACTAGATGGTTTCCTCATAAAAAAGAGGCATATCTGCCAACATCATTTACAGAAATATAAGTCAATAGCACTTAGTCATTCCTTAAGACTAAAAATAGTATAGTGCAAACTTGTCAATTCACTTGTAGGATGCCACTGTTTGTGGACTAGCCCTCATTGCTATACCATCTGAATTTGAAGATGCCTTAAGGGAACTTTGCCCACCAAACACCAATGGATTTCTTTTGCAAGTTTGAAATGTCAATGATTCAGGAAAAGTGAGATTTACAGCTAAGTCCTTAAATGACCAATTACCACAGAGAGTGAGATTTTATAACAGGGGTCTCAAACATGTGGCCCGCGGGCCACATGTTGCCCACGATGCTTTTGGGATTTTTTATTTAGTTTATTCACCAGTGTTCGAAAGTGCTCGGCTGGCTAGCGAGTGAACAAGTTCATTTTAAACGAATGTAGAGATGGCTAGAAATTATTTGTCTATAACTCACGATACCTTTTGCAAGAAATAACATGCAAAAGCTGTTTCTAGTAAGGTTCAGGTGCAGCCATTGTTGCATCAGTGTCATAATGCAGCCCTCGGGTTACTTTATAAATCCTCATTTTGTCCACTGAGCAATTTGAGTTTGAAACCCTTGGTTTATAGTCTTTGAATATTTTTGTACATTATACAGAGACATTATGATAAATAACAAAGCAGTCTCCTTACTTCTGCAGATATGATCAGCCAATGCAAAATTTTGTCAGTAAGATTTGGCAGGGTATTTATGACTTCATGCAAATATTTTCCTTCAGCTATCCTAACAAGGAAAAAACAAGGTTTGACAAGAATTTTAATTTTTGTCTTCATTTATTTCACACTTTATCCCATGCAACAACTTTTCTTGTTTTTCTCGTCAATTGCTAGAAAAAAAGAACAGGTTAGCTGAGCGGCAATCTGCTGCATCCCAACATTATATTGCCTTCAACCTACTCAGCACACTAGTCTATCCTCCTCTGCCACTGATGGCTGTACAAGAAGAACGTGAAACAGTGAACAAATCTTACCAAGTTGATCAACAGCATCATTTTGTATTAACCTATTCAACAGATTATTGGCTTTTTCAATTGTGCACACAGCAATGTCAACAGATGACAATCCTCCAGCAGGTGAACTAGAACCCACATATCCATCTACAACCAGATTGGTTGAGGCAAACAATTCACGAAGATGAAAAAGTTTTTCTCTGAAGAAGCAATGAGCAGAAATACATTCAAATCAAAACAAATTTTTTGCAGTTTGGCTGCTTCTTCCATTTTGCAGGATAGCGAACATGGTTCATTTTTGACCGGTTGTCTAATGCTCATAAATCGTCCCAACTTACAGATTTTAGCTGCACCAAGTTTACATCTCAACAAGGTATCAATATCAACATGACTAGACCATTAACTTTTTCTTTCGTTTTCAATAATACATTCTGTCATATAGAGTGTAACTTTTTTCATTTTATCCAACTATAATTGTGAAAATTCACCCAAACAAGCAATAGCATAACATCAGAATGTTTTATAAACATAAGGATTTCATCCATGAAGCAGAACATTCTAAGAAGTATCTCAACAGCATACCGTGCCACTGAAACAAATGGCAAGACAAGAATAGCTTTTCCACCTTTTTGACACAAACGTTTGAATAGTAAGTATTCAACAACAAATGTTTTTCCTGAACCAGTTGGAGCAGAATACACAAGATTTCTTCCACCTGTAAATTAAAAACATTATTCCACATGTTTTCAAATCCTCTGCAACATTCCGGTGCTCACTGCTTATGACACTGAGGTCCAACTACAGGTTGGTGGGACACATGTGGCCCGCAGACAGAATTTTTAAGGCTGGCGGACTTTGACTGTTCTCAGCAGGGCTGTAGAGCCAGTACTCAAATTTCAGGCTCCGGGCATCTAATTTTTTGGCTGCGGCTCCAACATCTTCAGATTTTTGGCTCTGGCTCCAGAACAATTTGGTTCAAAAAAAAAAGAAAAAACATTGTATTATTTGTGTAACTCGTTTGAACTGGAACCCAAATTCCAGGCTCCAGCTCCACCATCTAAAACATTTTTGGCTCTAGCTAGAGCCATCCAAAATTGCTTGGACTCCAGCTCTCCATAGTTCTCAGTGCTGATTTAATGTTGTGTGTATGTTGCAGTAGATCATTTTCATTAGAACAAGCATGACATCTTTTAAAAAAATGTACAATATTAAAGGTGTTAGATTAGACTGTATAGAGCAGTGGTGGGCAAACTAAGGCCCATGGGCCAAACCAATCCTTCCAAGCAAATTCATCCGGCCTTTCAAATATTTTCAATACTTTAATGAATATTGAAAAATTAGAAGAGATTAGGTTTTTATCGCTGAGACATTTTGGCCATTTTTTTCAGAGACATTTTGGTCAATGACAGATTTCAGTCATTTGCACTGTAGTAGTATTGAACAGACATGGGGTGATTATAGCACAAATGTAATCAATTACGATTACTTGCCACCTGCTCCATTACAAATAAACAAAATCACAATGTAATCAATTACGATTACATTGAAAATAATCACGATTACATTTGTCTTGAAGCATCTTCAGAATGAAAACAAACCCCCCATTTGCATGGTTTGATGTAAGTATATTTTCAGACAATGTACGAAATTTATGAATGCAATAAACGAAATTACTAATCTGTAAGGATCAAGCACTAGAAAAAAATTACAACAATTGTTTAATGAGATGTTCTTGTAGTCAACAAACCAGTGACGTTACTAGAGGTTTGAGCTAGAGGGAAATTTAGCTGAAAGAGGCCAACTGGCCTCTGTAGGTGACGTACAAGACACCATTCAGAAAAAAAAAACTTGAGATATAATGGTGAATCCAGGTGTGGATGGCTATACTATAACCCCAAACGAACACAAAATCTCCGAAAAACACAAAAAGACGACAACCTACTGAAAACCAAAAGAATACTAATACTGAAATATAAGCTAAGTGGATGCATGGTTTTTATGCTTATCTGGCCAGGGGACTCCAATCGCCCTCATCCCTCTCTTCAGCTGCTCAACTGCAACAAACACTTTAACTATTAAACAAAAATGATCAATGTTTAAAATCTTCATTACAGTTGATAAACATCAAGACTTCAAATCTTTTATCAGTCAAACGACATCTATCAGACTTGAACATTCGTCCAGCAATGCTGAAAATTCGTTTGTTAATAATTTCAAAATTGCTGACTATTTCTTCTAACTGCGGGTTATGATTGTCTGCAAGCCTGCATAGCATTGCGCAGCTTTCACTTTGAAATGAAATGAACAGTGACGCCAATGTAGCTATGCATCTACCTATTGGACCAAACATCAATGGTCAACAAAAACTCACTGGTATCGTTTAGATTTTTTAGCAGTATCTGGTGGATCACGGATTACAGGCTAGTTATCTGTGTTGTGAAAAAGTACTTTCGACTTGGATTAAATTTCTTTATTCCTCTGAAAAAAAAATCAATTTACTGCAAATAAATTACTGTACTAATTATATACATAGCCTATTCCAGCACTTACATGCATAAGTTCACTCTGAATATACATAAACAAAACCAACACCTCTCCTCGTAATGTCCCGCTATTCTGTTGCCAAAGTGTCAACCCATTTTTAAGTAAAGCTTTCTTTTTATTGCTACATCTCACTAGACTCACTATGTTACATCTGGTGGCCAACAGAAAGGGTAGTTGCAACTAAGTGAGAATTCGCTACAAACGCTGTGCTTGCCACTGGACTATCTGGATTTAACACACACAGATTGGGAAATAGCATCTCCTGAAACATAACCTTAACAAACGACGATCAAGGAGGAAACCCAGCCGCCACAACCGCAGTTCAGCGCACAGAAGATATCCAAGTTTAATCACGGAAGTAAACGTCGATTTTGACTAAATTAGCATTTTTGATCAATTCAATTGATTACGATTACCCCATGTCTGGTATTGCAACTTGCCGCAACACTATTCATTAGTCTATGGTTCTGACTGAACTGACTTCATTATTTTCAGTCATTTAAAAAAAATTTAATCTATAACCAAACAAAAACTAGAAGAGAAGGAATATGAACACATGAAATTATCACCTGGATTGCATTTCAAACGTAAATATAATGACTTGTCTTCTCAGTTGTATCACTACCTTTTGGTTATGTATAAACAAGTAGTGCGCTGTAATGACTGGCATAAGTTTCTTTTAAAACCCAGTTAGGTAAAAAAATTAGTTTATGGCCCCATTTCTGAACTGGTATAGAGCTTCTGGAAATTAGTCAAAGATAGATTTCCCTAACTGAAAGGTTTTGCACTAAATATGCACTTGATATTTTGAAACACATATGTGTGTGAGAGTACATTTTCTGCAATAAAGCAAGGCAAATTAAAAAACAGAAATCGAATGGCAGATGAAACACTGGACAATATACTTGACACCATTAACACTGGTATTGATAAAGCAAGGATAGTGCCAGAGAAGCCTTGACCACACTCTTGCTACTGATAGAGGTTTGTAGTGAATTGCTATTTGCTGTTGTGCAATAATAATTTTAATGAAGCACTCACTTATTTGCCTTTTTTAGTTGAAAATCTTGTGGATCTGTTGTTTTATACATCACTTTGTTGGAAGTGGCCTGCAAGTTGTCATGTTTTTGTAAAATGGCTTGTAGGTCAAAAGTAGTTGGACCACGTTAGCTTATGAAGCGCAAAGCATAACTCATGATGAACAAAGAATTACTCATGACAAAGCATTGCTCATGACAAACACAGCATTGTTCATGAAGCAAAAAGCATTACTCATGACAAACAAAGTATTGCTCATGACAAACAAAGCATTGCTCATGACTAACAAAGCATTATTCATGAAGCAACTACACATGACAATGACGTTAAGATGCTGTTGTTTCAAAATGATGAGGTGGATCAAGATCAAAAAATTAGATTTAACACTTTTGCATTTTTCAGATCTTATCATACTGGTTAGTTCCCAGATGTCCTAGGAACAAAATAAACACTGTTATGTGGCTTGTTTTCTGGGGTGCGTGATTTGATGTTTGTTTATACTTGTTCTGAAATAAACTGATACTGGTTAAACAATGACAGACATTGATAGCATTTTAGATCAGCTAACTAAAAAGGCTTCTCACTTGTTTGTTTCATAAGAAATTTAAACTGAAACTGATGCAGAAAACAAAAACTCTGAATTACTGTTTCCTTTATACAACAAAAACAAGGTTAAAAGCATTGAAAAACATTTTTCACATACGACAAGTCATATGTTTGACATCTTGACATGCAAAAACAATGGAGAATGAAAATATTATTGAGTGGGAAAGTTAATAAATTAGAGTATTGGAATATTAATATTTGCAAAATGACTGGGTATCACAATCAACAACAAAACAGTGACATGATGGCATCTCCCAGCTAAAGCAGTGTTTTCAACACAGGGAAACTTGATGTTTTCTAAGGCAGGCCATTTGAGAAAGCTTTAGGTGGGTTTTCAATCTCTCAGCACAAGGCATAAAGCACAAGGATCGGAGCAACCTTTAGTCTTCCCATCATGACTTCAGTTTCCATTGTGTATTTAAGTGGCTAAGACGGTTACCTTTATTTTATTGCAATGAAATTAAAGTGATTGAAGTATCATACAAAAATGTGCCATTTAAGTAAAGCATGTTCATACATTTCAGTTACCAGTTGTTTTGAATTTCGGTCAGCTGCTTATTTGTGATGAAATCAACTGATATCTTAGTTTTCTATTTTCTCCTCTTTTTTGAACACTATTTTTCTATTACATATTATTTTAATTTTATATTATATATTGATTTTTTATAATTCCTTAGCCTTATTTCCCTTAGCACTTCAAGTGTTGTTTTACAAAACTTACTAGATACTCCAGGAAGTCTAATGCAATCTCTCTGCCAAGGAAACATCTTATAAAATCCATGACGATGATAGTATTCAATAGCAGAAATGGGCAAATCCAAATGTTTTAATCCAAAATCATGGCTTTCATCCATCTGATATATCAAAATGCAAAGTTATTCATTACACAACATAAAAATTATTTTGAGGAGCTGCGTGATATTGATTTTTCAGATGTTTGGTCAGCACTTAGCATATAATTGATTATACCATAAAAGTTGAACAAGAAATAACTACCTCTACGTACCAGCTTCATTTAATTCTTAGTTGTAGTCAAAAACAGTATATTATAACACCTCAATGTGATACCCAAAAGTCTTAGCTGCTTCATTTTTCATACATCAGGCTATGACATAGCCTTCAAAACAAAATTACAGACATGCTTAATCAGAGCTTCTCAAACTATAGGTCACGACCCAAGTTGGGGTTGCAAAGTGTGATTTTGGGGAGGCGAAACAAATTGGCTTGACAAATCAGATATAAACCAACCAGTCGAATGATCTCACAGAGACCAACCAGTCAAATGATCTCAAGGTGCCTATCAACCCTCCATCAATTTACCATTCTGCTCAGTGGAATCAGCATGAGCTTCAGTTAGCATGTTCAGGAAATGAACTGCAAATTGTAAATTTGATTGATTGGTGACACAACAATGTTCATTATGCATCATTGACTATCCTTATTCTCTAGGTTTAGAATGTTAAACTGGATATTTTCAACTGTCAGGAAGGCAAGCGCATTTGTGTGAGTGCACATGGAAACATATAGATTGTTTAAATTCCGGAATGTATGGCCAAATGCATATTAGGCCAAATTTCAAAAAATTCTTAAAGCTTCCCTGTGCTGTAGTATTTTCTGCAAGCTGCAGTGGGGTGTTATATTTTCATATTTTGCTATATATTTCATGCCGTTGTGTTATTTATGTCGTAGAATATGGTGCATATGTGGGAAATACACACAATCTGATAGGTTTAAAAATGTGCACATTGCAACATGGACATGATGGTAAAGAAGAAATCCAGACTGACTCCCTGGAAACAATTTGCCCTACTTAATGGTTAACAAGACTCTCTGTAGTGATTTTGAACAATTAGCCTACAGATGCTAGATTTATACTTGTCTTGCAGTTAGCAAATGTTTCCAGGATCTACATATTGCTTCACCTATCCTTGAGCTTAGAATCATTAAAAAGATCATTGCAAGGCTCATCAATGCATGAGACGAAAGTGTTAGATCTGTGAAAAGTAAGCCTACTACACCATGGGTGTAACCAGGGAGCATTTGGGCCATGGTCTCCAATGTATAATAGTTTTTTTTGCCTCCAATTTTGCAAAAAGGTCTTACCACAGTAGAGTGAAAATGGTGACATCATGACGGTATCAAAATGCAAAAATAATAGACCCCCACAATGAGGTCCCCCAAAAAAGTTCAAGAAGCCCTGTGCTAAATCACAAATTGACATTTTCTAGAATCTAGAACATGCCCTAATATTAAGCAAGCTAAGCTGTAATGGTCCATCAAATGATCAACACTACTTTAACTGAGCAGTTTTAGCAGTTTGAAATAATATTATGTAAAAACAATTAGAGTTTAACCACAAACCTGTATATCAAGTGAACCATGAAGACCAAGTATTTCTTAAGCAACAAAAAAGGATATCTTCACTGTCAGCTGATTAAGGGTAAGATCATCTCTTGAATTATTCAAAATTGCATTCAATTGTTTTTACCATGAAGAAAGTGCAACTGCATTAAAAGTCCTATACAATGGTACAATTGCATAGTATGGGATGCTTTATAAATTTGCTGTTTGATCAAGAATGAGCAATTACTGATATATGGCAAGACATTATACATACATACTTTCTCAAAAGGTAAATCATAAACCTCAAATACAACATACATGCAACAAAACATAAATTCAATAAAGAACATACAATTGATGTCAATTTTACAGCATTGTTTCACAAGCCGAAAGTTTAGTACAAGTATTAATTTGCATCTTACCATTAAATGCAATGAAATTTTCTGATTGACGATATTGTTACATCACTTCAACTAAAACAATACTAAGCTGCCATAATTTTGCCATGCTATGTAACTTATAGAGCAAAGTTGACAGAACATTCATGACAAGCAGGTTGTCTTACCAGTAGTTGAGTTAGGAAGGTTCTAGGAATGTGAACCTTTCAATTTAGCAAATTTATTCTGCTCTTGCTCATTGTTCTTAGTGACAGTTCTCATGTTTTTTTCTATCCTTGTTTTCAGTGTCAAACTGTTGTGAGTATGGTTTGTCTTACGGCATTTACTAGACTGAAGATGTGTTTAAAAATTGTGATGGGTTCAAATTATGCATACACAAATTTTAGTAGCTTTTTCAAAATTTTTGAGTAGGTATTAGACAACCTTAGCATTGCACCTAGATCCGGCTCCTGGTAAAGCATGAATATTTTACTCTGGCTCTTGCTCTGGTGTAAAATGCAAACTCTGACAAACGTTTACTCCAGCTCCATGATCATCTCTGATGTCCCCTGACATAGTCTGTTTGCTCTAGTCAGCTGTAAATATAGCACATTGGATTATTTTCCCTGTACATAGGCATGCTTTTCTCCCAATTTTTTTGTTTTGTTTGCTTATTTATCTAGTGTTGATTTGATGCATTTTGTTACTTTTCTTTTACTAATTGTGGAGCATCTTCAATAGAGATCGACCAACATGGCTTTTTTGAGGCTGGTACCGATATATCAGCCATTCATGGGCCGATATATCAGCCGATACCGATATTTCCAAAATTTTTAAATCTTGTTTTCTGCTTCAATATCAAAAATAAGGTGTATTTTATGCCTTACCTTTTTTCAAAAACTTTAAAAATCAGGATTTATGAGCTAAAATTTTTGAAATTGCAGCAATTTTAATATTTAATTAACTTTTTAGCATAGTATACACTGTTTGCAATAAATAAACACAGTGCCATTAAAAAAAAAGAATGTTAAAATAACAAAACAATAAAAAAGAGCACTGAATGTAAGAGAGCTACCTATGGTGCTTGAACCAAAAAAAGCAAAAACAGTGCTTAAAAGTTTAAAGATGGTGAACAATGAAAAGAAAGAAAGAATACAAAATGAAGTATCAAGTTAACACTTCAATCGCCGCTTGTCTGGAAACTTGCCCAAGTGCAGAACGCCGGCCCATGGTATAATCGTGACCGGCGTACGATATACTCGTACTTCACTTCAAATGCCAACCGTTGAGCGCCGGGTCGTATGTTTTCCTCTATACAGTACAAACATTTCGTCCAAGTCTCTAGCAACCAGAAACATGTATTTATAATGTTCGCTGACGTACGGTGTGGTCAGGAGAGCATTTCAAAGCAACCATGGTATACTTTGCCTGCAGTCATGGTGGTTTTGCCTGCAGTCACGCACGCGTTTCGCAGAGTGCAGAAATAAGATCGGCCTGCTGTAACCATGTGGCTGATTGTCTTGCCACATTGCATTTCATTGGGAGCGGTTTCTAATGTAATGTGGATAAACAATCACTCCGAAATTTTCTTACTCAGTTAAAAACTATCATGCAGAGATTTGATGATTTTTGCTTGAGCATAAATATTTTTTTTCGACAGCAAGTAATTGCTTCAGCCGTGTGTTCAACGCTGCTTCACAAACATTCGTTCTTGGCAGATTTCAAATGACCCGTTAGTGTAAAGCATTTGTGGACGCATGCCAATGCAGAGTGCATAAATAATTACTCAAAAACTTTTTTACTGAGTTAAAACATATCATGTAGATATTTGACGATTTTTGCTTGAGCATGAATATTTTTTTCAACAGCAAGTAAGTGCTTCAGCCGTTTTTTCGATGCTGCTTCACAAACATTCATTCTTGGCAGATTTCAAATGACCCGTTAGTGTATAGCATTTCTGAATGCATGCCAGTGTTATGTGGATAAAAAATTAGTGTAAGTTGGAACATCATGTAGAGAACCGAAAACTGTCAAGTGATGGTTTTAGCTGCTGCAAAATTTTATTTTCAACAACAAGTAACTGCTGGAGCTGCCTGTTCGGCTGCTTCAAAAACATTCGCACTTGGCGACTAGCCCTGCTTCACAAACATTCGCACTTGGCAATGCGCGCTGCTTCACAAATATTCGCACTTGTCAGATTTCAAACCGCCGGTTAGGGTATGACATTTGTGAATGCATGCTACTGCAGTGTACATGAATACATACTCAGAAACGTTTTCACTGACTTAGAACATAATGATGTAGAGATTTGAAGATTTTTGCTTTAGGATAAATATATTTTTCCCCGGCAAGTAACTGCTTCAGCTGTGTGTTCGGCGCTGCTTCACAAACATCAACACTTGTCAGATTTCAAATCACCCATTAGTGTAAAGCATTTGTGAATGCATGCCAATGCAGAGTGCATAAATAATTACTCAAAAACTTTTTTACTGAGTTAAAACATATCATGTAGATATTTCACCTTTTTTTGCCTGCATATAAATATTTTTTTCGGCAGCAAGTAAATGCTTCAGCCGTTTTTTCAACGCTGCTTCACAAACATAAGTTCTTGGCAGATTTCAAATGACCCGTTAGTGTAAAGCATTTCTGAATGCATGCCAGTGTGATGTGGATAAAAAATTAGTGTGAGTTGGAACATCATGTAGAGAGTTGACGGTTTCAGCTGCTGCAAAATTGTTTTATT
>Ga0210059_1014079_pt1 | contig 11867 bp, 10 predicted proteins | sample Ectturendosymbi2_FD_188042 | JGI IMG/M metagenome (GOLD analysis project Ga0210059, IMG submission 188042) | Ecteinascidia turbinata endosymbiont from Florida, USA - Sample 2 (SPAdes) (version 2) | ecosystem: Host-associated > Tunicates > Ascidians > Unclassified | place: Key West, Florida... | reverse complement strand
GTCAGTTACGTCACTGTTGCAACCACGTTAATACGCGCAATGCAGTCACAATGAGTTGAATTAAAGTGAATTAAACGGTATGTTTAGTTTTCGCGCCGCTGGTTTGTTTGCCGGGGGTGTTTTCTACTCACCCGCGGTAGCCCCAGTTATATATTCGCGTCGTATAAAGCACAGTAAAACGAAAGGCCTGGCTGTGGACATGCAAAGCTTCACTCGCACCCCCCCTTCCTCCCCCCGCTTAATTCGATCTGTTTTCAGGGAACCCGAGAAGCCAAGGCCATCTTCAGCCGAGACCGATGGCGAGTGAGTACATAGATCGGGTAGCCCGTGTGAGTGCGCGTAGACCGGGTAGTCTGTTTCACTAAGCACAGTACTCCGTTAATCTGGTTTGTAGAAGGCGATTAGGTGCTGCGCCATAGCGACAAAGCCTTTTCAGACCCATCGAAGCAAGACGATATGAAACTGTGGTTGACGTAGTCGTTCACATGAGTGCGTCTCGAATATGCCACGTCACATTGTGTCGTCGCGTCACGCGGAAAGCTTCCCTTGCACACTGTTGCATGACTGCTGATCGCTACGATTCGCATGCTTGTCTTGTCGGTTCGTCTGCATGCTGCACGTGTCGGCCTTGGCGGTGCTTGTTACATTCTTTGTTAGTTTCTACATCACGCACGATGTTTCGGTGAGCCGCCACCACGGCAATACTTCTCTAGCCATGTACCCTGGCGGGCCACGATTTGTGGCATGTGATAACGGGCACGGTGCGAATATAGTGCGAATGAGACTTCTGGTCGGATTTCTTGCTGTACCTTTAACGTTTAGTGATGATAAAGGTCGTGCTTTCAATTCAGTGGTAGGTCTGCAATTAACAGATCAGTGATATGAGTGATGGTGCACGTTGCTGAATGTTTTAAAACCCTTAACGCTATGGATATTTGAAGCCAAAATCTTGTCTGAAAAGCGGCAAGTTGGTGCCAGAAACGCAAACAGAACTGTTGAGCCGGAGCCTAAAACTTCTACATGGAGAAGCCGAAGCTGTAGCCTGACATTGAGTTACAGTTCCATAGCCCTAGATTGTGGGGCAAGCGACATGTGAAAATAATACAGTGGTTTTCAGTTTTTAATGACCAAGTTAATCTGGGGCCGGAGCCAAAAACGGTTGATGCCTGGGGCCGGAGCCTGAATTTGAGTTCCGGCTCAACAGCCCTGCTTTTCCAAACACTGTTAACAATATACGCGTGCTTTATGACATCAAACTCGATTAATGACGTCAGATGCGCGCATCCACCATACTTCTCATGAAAAAAGCAAACGTTTGCGGCTCGTATTGAGATAATAATAAAAACACAACCGCATCTGTGATCTGTTCAAGCATGCTTTGGGCGTTGTTGAAATAAAAAAAAATATTTTTCCGATAAAAACGAACTACTTTGCGATTGATACTTTTCGTGGTTGTTGGATTGGAAACGAATTTTTATTGACTTCCTCGGTGATGTAGTTGACTGCGATTTCAAACCGTAGTTGTTAGATGAGTTTGATCGCACGCTGTCAAGTCGGCAACGGTTAGATTCTTGACCAGGCGTCTTGGTTAGATTAACATGTTTCTGCTTCTATTGTCCGCGCCCATATCACTCAAGCTTTGAATTCGTATGAAGGTGCGGTGACGTGTTCAGCAATCGATTCATATCCGCTGTAAAGCATAATGCGGCTTGGGCTTTTAAGAAGTCCGTGGAATTAGCAGCGCTGTGAAATGAATCCGAGGCTTGCGGCTTCGGCTTCTTACCTTCGGTGACGATATAGCGAAGCTGGTGAAGGTTTTGCAGTAGTAGGGCGCTGTGGTAGTTTCTCGTGTAGCTTGCAAGAAGCTAAATTGTACTTGTGCACTTGTCTTTTTTCTGTGCGTAAAGGAATCACTTCGAACCACTGCTTGCACATAGATGCAGGCTACAAGTGTGTCAATGGCGAAAAGGTGTTGCTTTCGCTACATGGAAGCGCTGAAGGTGTTCTCTGCCAATATCATTTTCCTCTTCCGGTAAATGTAAGCTTCAATTGTCGTGCATTCGCAGAAAAGAAACTGGAAGCACTGCACACCCCAGTTGCAAGTGTACTCACAAAGTCATCTCTCACGTGACATTTGATGTACCTCAGAAAGTTACAACGATGTATAGAAGCTAAAATCCGCTTTGCTGAAGCATGTTTGTTCGTTACGTTCGCCTGACTTACAGCCATCTCTTATACACCCATTTGCTAAGGCTGTGGCCATAGTTTTTTTGAGGGGAAACGGTTGCATCAAATCTAAGTCTGTGCGTAGATACTTTCGCATGTAGCTGTATGGCCGCGTGTTTGCTGTTTCAATTCCTTTCCTGACCCAAACTACATGGATTCGCAGCTCGGATGATCTAAACGCTTGACCCTGCTGCTGGCTGCCGATATAAAACAATTACGGGATTACTTTCTGCTCTACGTCCACGTCAAACCTTATTTGGACTGAACAAAACTTTCGAATCACAGTGTGAAGATATCTTACTCTGTACAACATTGAAGAAGCTGAAATAAAAAACAAAAAAACGACTAGCTACAATATACTCAGCTGTTTGCATGGTAGCTAAGTTTATCTGTAAGTTTAAGGTCCCTTTTAAAGTACATTTTCTTATGTTTTTTTTTCTGGTTCTTCCCAATTTTATGCGATTATATTTGTAGACAGCACGCACGACTTCAGCTTTAACTTTCCGCGCAGGTGAGGGCGTCATGATGAAGAGCATCTCGAGCTCGCTGCGAGAGACAATGAATCCGCGCGACGTTCTCCAGGATGCCATCCACAACTTCTCGTTCAAGTATAAAGACTACATCCAGCATACTGGCAACGACGCTCGTCGCCATGTCCGCGAAAACCGCCCCAACGACACAGCGGCCGGCACAGGACTTGTTTACCACGACCCCCCTAGCGACGGAGAAACCCCCGACGCAAACGGTCTTTCGCACCGTCCCAGCTACAAACTGACCAATGAGACGAAGGCGTCAAACGGTTTTGTTCGGGTCGGGGGGTACTATACCACCCCTGGGGAGAGTCCGAAACGGCCGGTGGGCATTCGCGCCAGGCCAGGGGCAGGTGGGACGTCCGCCTATTTGTTGAACTCGACCAAAGACAGCGAGCGACTGAACCTCCTCAGTTCGGACGACGAGATTTAAACGACGCTTCGGCGGTTGCACTGCTTCTTATCGCGTGGTTTCCGGCGATTAATTTATTGTCGTTGTTCGATCGTGTTTAGATTATATTTTTTCATTCCACTGTTCGGCGCTCGTTTCGCAGGAGGGGAATCGCCGGCCCTGTTTATGCCCCGCGCACTCTGGCCGCGGTTTGAACAAGACGCTTCTCGAGCGTCCCGACCGTTCAGCGTTGGCGGATCTTCTGCGCTGAGAGTCTTTTAAAACGTAGCAAGTTCGTCACGGACGATCGCGTCACAAAAGCGTCATTTGTTTCCCGGGACAACCGGTTCAGGCCCACGCTGAAAACCCGTGGTGTTTTCCGAAAAAAAGAAAACTGTATTTTGTAGACAACCACCGCCCGTCCGTCACAATACAAACAATAGCTAGAACAACAGCATTATTCCGTAATAATTACTTTATTTGTTAAGGTATTCAACTGGTGAACAAACTGACGGTGAGAGATCGGTTATGAGTTCCTGTTTCAAAACACGCGCTTCTCTTTTTCGGTCCCCCCCGCAAGAAAGTCCTAATGCCTACTGCCATGAAACACCAGGCTTTGCGCAGTGACAGGCTCAACTTCGCCGCGACATACATGACGTGACAAGGACTACGTGCAACGCCTGGCTTCGCGTTTTGTTTTTTGTGCATACGTTTGTTCACGGTGCGTTGTGTCGCAATAGACTGAAGCTCCGGAAGTAGATCGTGGTTCTGGCAATGCGATCCTGGAGTAGGTCGTTTCCGTTACGGTGAAGAATATGTCATTTCTGTGTTTGAAGGCTCGTGAGAAGCTGTACAATAAACAAACAGGGTAAACGCAAAGTGGCACAGTTGGAATGGGTTGGAACAACAAGCTTTGAATGCGGTTTTGGACTGTTTGATTTTTTGTGTTGGATGATTTAATTGAATTTTTCGAGTACTACGTTTTTAAACGATCTATTCCAAGGGTAATATTTCAGCCTCGGTTGCTGCCTCAGAAGCAAGCGGAGAGTTTGACGATGTGCCTTAAGCCCTGCAAGTCACATTTAAACGATTGCAGTCATATATTTTTGTCGGATTTATCTTCAAGCTTGGCTTAGAACGTCCGAAACTAAACGTTAGACACGTTTATGATTAAGATCATGTACGCGGTTGGCCAATAAGCCGATGAAATTATTTAGTTTTATTTGTCTCTTTCACGTGTAATAATTGACCGTTACTCAACAGTCGAGAATACTACTGCAAACAACAAAACATTACAATATAATATTTCAAAAAGTTAAAATTATTTACATTATCGATAAGCTTCAGTTGAACTGTCTGTACAGACTTGGGTTCGGCCATTTTTTAACAAGAGCATGGCCCTCTGATTGGGTGGTGACGTCACTCTCGCGCACGTGACTGCGGATCAGATCTTGCTTGCTTTTCTCCTAACCCGCTTCTGCTTTGCTCAATCCTGTACATCAGTGATGCTCGTGTTTGCTAAGGGTGCGTTGACGCTATATGGTGATCAGGAAATACAGTAGAACTTCGCCAGTTGCTAATTGCTTCGTTGTGATGTGTCCGGAATGCGATTGTCCTTCCTTTGCCCTGTTTGTGAATTCAGTGCATGACGTCACCGCCCAACTTCAACCAAAGCAGACGGTCAAGTTTCCGAAAAAGAGCTCGCGCCCGCCACACTCAGTTGCATTTTGTATATTTACGTAGCATAAGGAGTGATGTCATATATTTGCGTTACGAGAAGAGATGTTTCGTTCGCCGAAATATGTAAAAAAAATATGTTTTTCAGCGACGAGTAAGTTCGCAGCAGAGATGGAAGTGAGTTTAGAAAGAGTGCAGCGTTTTCTGAGATCTTGGGATCTGACATGAGGTGTTAACTTTTACCGCCTTGTAAAGAAGAGTTTTGTATTTATGTCCAGTGCTGCATATTTCCGACCAAGTTCGTTGTGTTTAGTAGTGAAATGCTTGCTTAAAAATTGAAACCCACGTTTTTAGGCACTTTTTCTGTATTTTTTGTGTATTGTTAGACGGCGTTGAAGTACAATTGCCTGAATTTCGTCACAGCAACCGTCTCTGACGTTGCAAAGTACGTCTTTGACAAACTTGACACAAGTGTCGAGTTGGTGAAAACAATGTCGGAAATGCTCCTTGATCTGCACGGTATGCGTTGCAAAGAGAGTTTCTCGTTTTCTTTCACTCGTTTGTAGCAAATGAGCGTTAATTTTGCGCAAAAAAGAGTAAAACCGTGAAGTGTCGTCGCCGATTTTGCTTGAAACGGTTGTTTCACCAATCAAGCAGTCAAAACCTTGAAGCGGAATGTAAAACTGTGGGAGAAAGAAAGTTACATTTTTGATTTAAAAAAAGCTTGGGCACAAATGAAGGGCACGCGTGTTCTTGCTGTTCTCACTGGTTGTGGCCCTGATGGCAACTTCGGGCCTCTATCGACTCCCGCAGCAAACAGCCTTTGTGTGAAATTGTTCAGTTTCTATTATCGCCTGTTTGTTTGCGTCAGAGTTTTACCCACTGTATTGGCGCATCACTAAGAGTTCGTGAACTTCTCGTAGCAATATACTGTAGCTCGTTGCGGGCAGCTAACTTGTTCCGCACAACGCTAATCAAGCACGTGTTCTGTCTGCGGAAGGTAAAAGTCGTAGGTGCGGCCTGGCATCGATCATTCATGATAAATTGCGATCGTCCTGTCACGCGCTCCTGGTCAAATGATAGAGTTTGTTTCATGTGATAATGTGATGAATGTTTGCTTCATGTGATAATGTGATGAAGATCAGTTTCATGTGAGAATTTGATGAAGGCTTGTTTCATGTGTTAACCTTTACGGTATCAGCCGTTTCTAGCGTCCATCGCAAAGCACTCTGTGAATCCCGTCCGGTGTTCTGTGTGCGTTGTTGTGTGTTCCTTGGCAATACTGATCGCAATTTCGCCCCGGCCTCCTGCCAGCCCCCCCAAGGTGCTCCGCCAATCACGCACAACCGCACGTACCCTCCCCGAACGCGGTCGCTGTGTTTTGGTGCGAAACTAACCCCTGCGCAAGATTTCGGTGGCGTGTTAACGATGCATCGCGCAACTTTGGCGAAATTGACTTTAACTCGCGCGTGACGGAATTACCGCACACAGTTTGCAATTCCTCGCCCATCGTACGGCAACATGCTTTTTGTGATTTTCCGACTAGGCAGCGTTTCTGCATGACCGAGTGCTTCATCAATTCGCCCGGATAGTCACTTCGTTTGATGCGAGTCCTACACGTTCCGGTGCTTTTGTGCCCGAAACCGACTTGTTGGTTCTCACTTTGAAGTGCGGCCATCATCAGAAACACATCTGCGACACCCAACGGAAGCCCCACAGTATCGCACAAATTGTCATCGACATTTCAGCGTTGTGGCCGATGGAAGTTGTTTTTATTTGCTTGATAGGCAAGCGCATTTGAAACAAGTTGAACGTTTCTCACGTTGGCATGCGAGGCGGCCAGGCATTGTGGTTTGCCTGGGCAGGCTCGTAGCCAGCTTCTGAGGTTTAGGCGGGCAAGACTTTTGTTTTTATTATATGTTTAAAATAAACATTATAAAATACAAATCAATACCATAAAAAAAATTCTAGGGACGACCAAATTTGGGGGACACTGACCCCGAATGCCCCTCGGTGGCTATGGGCCTATGCCTTGGTCCAAACGACGGCCTTATCATTCCCGTACTGGCCTCGTGTTTTGTGCATCACACAACTTCTGAACTTTGTACAGTGCTGAGTGCTACTTTCACGGCTCGTGAAAGCAGGCAAGACGGTGTCTCGGGGCATTGGCCACATGTGCGCAGTAATGCTGCGCCTCCCGCATGGCATGGTAGAAATCTTCACTGACCTGTTTAACGCGATGTTTTCGGTCGCATTGTTATCGCACCACCGTATGCAACGGCCCGGTTTTATTTCGACGACGTGCCGGTGCTCCACTTCACAACACCTTTGTCCTTTTCGCGTTGTTCGTTGTCTTCGTCCATCGCTGCGCTTGACTTCTTTCGCTTCGACGTGCCGCCGCGTGTTTGATCGATATTACATTGTGAGGTAATAAACGGTATTGTAATAGTCTCCCAGTGCTTGGACGCAGAACTTACGCGACTTTCAAACCAGCTGGAAAAAAAGCGCGCGAAAACAGAAGCATTACCAGCCGCAGGCGACGGTGACGAAAACAGTGCTTCGTGGAACCTGGTCAGTGTGACGTTGCTTTTCGATCTGCTTCGAAACCGTTCAGCACATTTTCTCCGATCAGTTCTCAACACAGCGCCGATCTTTGCCGAGGCTTCGTTGGCGCATTTTGCGAACATCGTGCTACGTTTGAAGTGTTCAGGCACAGCTGCAAATAATTGTTTGCTGCAACCCACACCAACATGCTGATAGGAAACAATATCGAAAACCGATGATCTCAACCATGTTCGTGCGTCTTCAGAATTTTGTGAGAGCAATCTCCCAACTAAAATGTAGTTGGTGCATTTTGCTTCGCCCTTTGGTAAACGACAAGGTAAACTCAAAGCCCTTGTGAAGCTGCAGTAGGTGGACTTACCTACCGGCAACTAAAATTTTATTACATTACAAATATGCTGAGACTAGTATGTTTCGACTCCGCTTTATCAAAACAGCGACAATTGGCGAAACATTCAAACCATAGCAACCTCGGAAATGAGATGGTCGACTGGGTTTGGTGAATCGTCATTTCTCATTCAAAAAATCGATCTTCAAGGCGAAATACTGGAAGACAAGCTTGACCAGCATCAAATTGTCAAGTTTGCTGTAGCAATAGCGCACGTTGCACCATTCCCTGCCTCCACCAAAGGGTAACCGTTCTACTGTGAGGAAACACGTGACTGTGTCGTTTTTGCTCAGTTCTATTACCATTCAAAGCGTTAAGAACTCTAATTTACGATGTGAAATGGTCCTGTTAAGCTTTAAAGCACTAGGTTTTCTATATGTTTTGGAGGAATCAGTCGACTGCGCTCTTCGTTACTGTTAATATCCCAGAAACTCGTTCCAAAATCGCGATTGGCACATCTAGTGAAAAGAATAATGCAAAACGAACTATTGCTTAAACTCTTTGACAACAGTCTGCGTAGAAGTTTTCTTGGGCAAATCTTCAGAGAACGTATAACAGTTAGGGAGCGGTTATGACGCAAGACTAGTGACAACAGGGCCAAAAATCTAAAATGCTATAGCGCCCAGTGCATCCTCAATCAGCTCCTAATCATGAGACCATTTAGTTAGAAGGGTTGGGAACATGTGGCTCACGAGTCAAACACGACCCGCGTGCACATTTTCCTCATCAGAGATTTCGTTGGCGATGTTAAGTCATAATTTTCTCTCCTTATTTTGCTTAGGAAGATAAAGGTAGAATTTTAAGATGAATTAATTATTTTCCACTGCCTGCCAGCGATATTCCACAATTGATTTGCCCCATGATAGTAAATAGGTTCCCCATCCACGATCTAGTAGGTAAAACTTTTCACGAGGAAGTTATGGCGAAACTTTTCCGGATTTAAGGTTGTTTACCCCTTGGTTCACCTGGTTACGAAGGCCAAGGAAATTTAGAGCATAATTTGTAAATACAAATCCAGTAGTCAATTTTTTAAGTGCATCGTTCACACGTTTTTGTAGATTTTCATAGTTTTTTTCCTTGAAAATGAATAGGTATTGATATCATTAACATATAAAACAGTTTTAAAGTTGGAAGCTTTTAAAATATCATTAATACATACAAGAAATAGTAAAATGCCAGTGACAGATCACTGAGGAACATCACATGTTACGTGGAAGAAGAGATTTAAAATCTGCTATTTTGTGTTTCGCTGAACCCTACTGTTCAGGTAGGAATCAAAACGATTTTGGAGTGCTCTTCTTTCTCCATAGCAAAGCAAATTTCGAAGTAGTTTATTGTGATCAACACAATCAAAAGTTTCCTCCAGTCCATGAACATTGTAGCCTATATATGACTATTTTGTTATCTTCATTATCAATCATGTCACCATAGATCAATGGTTCCCAACCCTATTCGAGCCGTTACCCAAATCACGGTAGCGATTACGTCATATTACCCTCAATATTTCACAGTAATCGCTCACTGTGGTTCGCTGTGCTGTGGTTTTGATTTCGCGTTCCCCGAAGAATGGCATATTGCCCCACTCTGGGGACCACTGCCATAGATGGAAGAAATTGCATTCAGTAGAGTGGTTTTGTGGGAAAACCATATTGCTGTGGACATGAATGCAGTTACTTGAAAGAGAGCAAAAGCTGCTGAAAATCAACTTTTCCAATACTTTCGGAAGAGATGGAAAAATGGACACAATATTGATATAAAGTCATGAGGAGATTTGGGAATGGTTATTTAACTATTATTTAGCAACATCACGGCTAACATCACGGGTGTGGATGACAGATGCCTTCACGTGGCCCTCTCTGTTACGACATTGCTACATTGCTTGAAATGTCAACCAAACCTGTCACTATACGACAGCAACCACTGCTACCCGTGCTGGATGAGTTCAGCGTGGGTAGGGTAGGGAAACGCCTGGCGCATGGCGCGGCAGCAGAAATGTGATTCCCAGCTTTTCACTATCTGGGTCAGTCCTGAGCGGAACCACGGCCTTGCCACGTTTGTTCACGAGCGGTTGAATAGTCACTGGTTCAGTTTCCAGAACAACGAGAGACTGAGTGGTTGTGTGTAGACGTCGCAGGATATAAGATCATTAACGTCTACAAACCTCCACGCTCACGACTCACACCTATATCTATCCCGACGTTCCCATACCCCAGTCTGTATGTTGGCGACTTCAACTGCCAACATGTCAACTGGGGCTACAGCAAAACATCCCCTGACGCTGAGAGCCTGGAGTCCTGGTCAGCATCCAACAACCTTGGACTGCTGTGACCCAAAGGAAGTAGCCAGTTTCTCCTCTCACCGATGGAACGTCGGCACCAACCCGGACCTGGCCTTTGCGAGATTCGGCCAGGACAGCCAACTGCCGTACAGACGTGCTCTAAGAAAGCTCCCGCGGTCACGACACCGGCCCTCCCTCATAACGCCACCAAGTCTCAAGGTTCCTGCCCACGGCGAACCGGTGAAGCGTTGGAACTTTTGCAAGGCTGGTTGGAAGCGCTTTTACCTTCTTACAGGTGAATCTGTTGGGAGATTTCCACCTCCGGACACATCAAACATCGAGCGGGCATACCAAGAATTTTGCGAGAGCCTGCTATCTGCGGTCAAACAATGTATTCCACGTGGCCGTCGCAAGAACTATGTACTGCCATGTTGGGACAAAGAGTGCGAGACCTATCGCTCCTTCACAGGGGTGTAGTGCTAAAAAAAGAGGTGTGGGAACGGCGTTCCCACACCAAATGGAAAGGATGACTGCACCAAATAGTTCGAATAAAATGAGCATTGGCCAACAAGAATTTCCATTCTTCTACAAGAATTTGGATCTTGTTTCATCGTAGACTTTTGACTAGCGGTGCGAATCTGCGTGTGCACATACATGAGATCGCAGCCATGTTTTAATGTAATCTAGTGCAGAAAGGTGTGGCATAAGCATAGCCATGGGAAAGCCAACGGGGCCATTGCTCCCTCCAAATTTTTAGAATATCTAGCCATTTTGTGCTTTGAGAGGCGGTATCTCATAAAAATAGTGTTGCTAGCCTAATATCAGTTTTGGCCTCCCCAATTCCCCCCCCAAATTTTGGGCTGGCTACGCTACTGAGGTGTCGGAACGCATTCCAACACCAAAGAAAGATGTGGGAACGCCGTTCCCACGCGTTCCTACACCACTACACCCCTGCTCCTTCATCCGAGCCCCAGTGGGGATTGACTCCAATAGAGCCGCTTCGACCATGCAGTTAGCGTAGCCAGCCCAAAAATTTGGAGGGGCCAAAATGTTTGATTTTAGGCGAATAACCTATTTTGTTTGGGATACCCCTCTCAAAGCACAAAATAACTAAATGTTCTAAAAATTTTGGGGGGAATGACCCCGTTGTCCCCCCTGGCTACGCCTATGGCTTCGACCCTACAGGAGCGATGGGAGGAAGCTGTCAATTCCATCGACTTCTCGTACTCTAGCCACAAGGCGTGGAGCATCATCAACAAACTCACTGGCAGGTCTGGACGCTCCTCTCGCCTGTGCCCCATGTCGGTAAACTCCATCGCCTCGCAACTTGTGAGGAACGGGCACACAGGACCTGGGGCCATGAGTCTACCAGGCTTATCAGCAAGGAGCTGTCCGATCTATGGAAGATCCCAACACCTGAGGGTCACAGTATCTCTGACCATTTTAAGCCAGAGGACCTTGCTGCCCTCAGGCGCCTGAGGCCAGGAAAGTCTCCGGGTCTGGATTCTATCTTCCCGGAGTTTATACTCCACGCCGGGTCGGCTCTCAAATCTTGGTTTTACGTTTTCCTCACTTCCTGCCAACTCAAAATTCCAAAGAACTGAAGAAGAGCGCTGATTGTTGCGATCCCTCAGCCAGAAAAGGCACTGGTGAACCCAAGGAGCTACTGGCCTATATCTCTGCTGTGTGTCCCCCTTTAAAATCCTCGAGAGACTCAACTACGCTCGTGTCGAAACAATCATCGACTCATTGTTCCCGCAGGAGCAGGCGGGCTTTCGACACGGGAGGTCGACCGTTGACCAGGTCATCCTGCTG
>Ga0210059_1014077_pt1 | contig 11867 bp, 7 predicted proteins | sample Ectturendosymbi2_FD_188042 | JGI IMG/M metagenome (GOLD analysis project Ga0210059, IMG submission 188042) | Ecteinascidia turbinata endosymbiont from Florida, USA - Sample 2 (SPAdes) (version 2) | ecosystem: Host-associated > Tunicates > Ascidians > Unclassified | place: Key West, Florida... | reverse complement strand
GGGGGGGGGGGGGGCATGGCCTATTCGGCCTCATTCTGGCTGCGCCTCTGCCCATAGGTGACTATCAAGGTTCAAAGCTTTGCCTTTTCCATGGCCAATTTAGATCCGAATTAGACCTGCGACTACGTTTGACTTGAAACCAGGGTTGCGGAGTCGGAGGTAAAATTTCCGACTTTTCCAAATTCCCAACTCCTTAACATAACGGGAATGAAGTTTGGCTGTCAATAATTTTGTAGCAACAAGCAATCAGTGGAAATCGTGGTACACAGCAAGAATTCTGCTTCAACTTAGGTTTCAAAACAAATTGTACCATTTCAAAAGGCACGAGTTAGGATTGCTAACTTAGGAGTGCGAAGTAAAAAATGATTTAATTGGACGTCCGGGGTCGGATAAAAAGTCCGACTCTTAATGTTCTTAGGAATCCGACTCAAACCAAAAAACACCGACTCCTTGCGACGCCTCAACCCTACTTGAAAGTTGAAATGCTAATTTACTAGAAGTGGCAGCTAAACCCTTGTTTCGGATTATCCTTGCAGCATGACGTGCACTGGCAGCAGGTCATGAAAACAATTACATTTATGATCCTGCAGTAGAGCGGTGACGAAACATGCGGCAATTATATTCAAAATGGCTGTCAAATTTACGTATCATTTGTAATATATTATTGTTGTTGGAACTTACACGCAAATAATATTTAACTTACATGCAAATATTATTATTGGAACTTACATGCAAATAATATATTATTGTTGTTGGAACTTACATGCAAATAATAACGTGCACTTGCCGCAGGTCATGAAAACAGTTACATTTATGATCCTGCAGTAGAGCGGTGACGAAACATGCGGTAATTATATTCAAAACGGCTGTCAAATTACTTATCATTTGTAATATTAATATTATTATTGAACCTTACATGCAAATAAAACTTCACAACTGCAGAGCTACGTATCATCATCAGGAATGCAACAAAACTCCGAGGAAAGGGCCGATAAAGATGTTGAAGGATTCCTGAAAATTTTGAATTGCGAAGTTCTCCTTAGTATTCGAATTTACTATGTTCTATTTTGCGACAAGTCATGCAGGCATATATTTCAGTAGGTCACAGTATAGCCTACTCTGGTAGGCTTGAGGTTCAGAAGGTTGTAAACTTGTAATAGTGTATACCAGGGGCTCCAAACGTTTTTATTCCAGGGCCACATAAGCTGTTACACAACAGTTCGAGGGCCAGATATCCTACGTAATGTGATTGTTTCGGGATATGTCACATTTACCAAATCAACAGGTTTTTCGTAAGTAGATTGTTTTTTCATTATTGACGAAATGTCTTCGCGGGACGACGTTTGGAGACCCTTGTTGTGGACCACTGTATGCGGCAAGACCTACAGTTTTTCGATACACCCGCTGGTTGAAAGTAGTTTTGAAAAGACCCAGAAAACCTCTCTTTGATACAGTGCGAATTAATAATAAACTGCTTAATGATACTATTTCGATACTTGGGAAAGATTGCCAGCGAAAAATAAAAAATACAGATAAATGATTCAAACGAAAGTTTTGGCTTCGATCTATCCTGATTTATCGTGAACCTGAGAATCAGTCTTCATGATATCATGCCATTGTAAGGGACATGAAGGCTGCTGATGACTGGGCGACTCGGTGGCCTTTGCACAGCCTCGCTTTAGAAACACAAACAGAGAGATCAATATATGTGTAGAGGCCACTCTTTTTCCCAGTCGCTGCAAAACAACGCGTTTCACGGTGGACTACTGGTTATTATTCGAGTTCACTGATCGTACAACACGGGTCGTCAATTAAGATGGAAAATGCCTTAAGTCTTATTGGTCAGTTTCCGCCCACCATGTGCTCAGTGACGCCGGAACAGCGGTGGGAGGAGGACAGTGAAAGAGTTGAGGGCAATGGAAACTTGTAAAAAAATCGTTACCATTATGCTTGCTTCGGTTCAGCAACAATGCTGACCTCAAAAATAATAACAGAAATCGAAAACCATTCGAAATTTTCTGGGTGCGCAAATGGCTGCAATAAATTTGTTTCAAGTCGATCTTGATAAACTATGAAATTACTTGTGACACTGTTATGAAAAGGCAGCTCCGTCCTCCTGTTTCCCCCTTTTGAAAGGGCAAGGGGGCAATGCCCCCACAACGACCCCGGCGTCCCTGCTTGTGCTAGGAAGATCCTGGCCAAGAATATACTATCCCGTCCACCTGCCCCGTCTGGGTAAATGGGGATAGAGATAAAATCAAAAAGTAAATCAAATGTTTTACCCACCCACGACAGAAAAATGCTGAAAGTACTCTCCGCCTGGGCAGGTGGAACACTAACCACGCCAACCAGATGCAACCATGCCAACCACTAACCATGCCAGCCAGATGTTCTGCAAACTCAGATCGTAGTAATCTTTATATATCATCTTTGACACTGTTCAAAGCTAAAATAAAATATAACACAGTTGGTAATATAGTTTTTTAGGCAAATATTGTTTCCACCATAACTGAGGCTTACGGAAACATTTTAGGAGCCCAGGCGCGTTTTTCAACGAATCAGAATTTATTCTCAGCCTCATCTGACCAAAAATACGAGCTTGGTGGATATCGAAAAACTTTCATTTTTTCAAATTCAAACATAATTTCTCCCCCAAAAATGGTGGAGGTAGGCATACAAATGGCACCAAAACGGCACAAAAATGCGGAAATACCACCAGTAGCTGTTATCAACGGTCGGTAGAAGATCAAAATAGCAGGAGCTTGCGATTCTAAATGCAAATAGTAGAAGCTTTCGGTTCTGCATGCAACAAAATAAATTATATGTGGTTAAAAACTTGAATAGGTGGGCGAAACGTCGGCTAATAATGAAATAATCGCCAGAAGAGCTAATGTATCTGCTTGATTTGAAACCTGGTGGCAATTCAATGCTACGAAATAACAACATGAGTAGCACTTTTCGTAACAGCACTTTTCGTAAAATAAATTATGTTGACACCTGAACATTTGTTATTTTCAAATGTATTTTGTATTGTGCTGCAGCCTGAGGTGTACAAGGCCCAAAAAGGGCTAATGATATTTTTACGATGACAAGTCCGATCGCTAACATGTGAAATTTTGTGCAATACTTTTTCCTATATGTGCAAATTCTATTTTGAGTACAAATTGAGCACTGTAGCTTTTCTTGTCAAACTTCCAGACGATTTGCCCAAATTGGCCTTCTGGTCGCACGTCGGCAATGCAAGGCCAAATTGGCCAAATTGGGTAATTCCCCCCTTACTCGAAAAATACAAAACTAATGCAAATTTCGAAGAAACTGCTCGACGGAGCGTATAGAAAAAATCAGCTGCTGGAAGAATCAACCTTAAACGTTCATTCTAAGTAAGTCTATGTCTGCAGTTAAGTTGATAAAACGACTTGTCTGGACTGGACACTTGATCCTTAACAGAGTTGTGGGGGACAATTTTACTGGACCAGAATCTGGGAACAAAGCAAGTTGGCAGTGCTGCTTTGCAGAAAACAGAACTTTCTTGTTCAAGTTCTATCAAAAAAAGAAGTCATATTTTCTACCGGTAAGGCCAGACGCGTACCCAGGGGGGGGGTAATTTTCCTGGGTACGTAGCTAGAAATCGGCAAACACCAACCGAGTCTCAACATTTAAATGTCCTTTGTTTTTAAAGCAACTTTTCCTTGTCATGCAGAGACCAAGGATGCGTTCTATATGACAGTCTGCTTGAATGAACTCAATCCCAACAAATTTACCGTCTATGATGTCCATGTCCTTGGAGATTTTGATATACGAGTCGTCAATTGCCGTAATTCATGGACAGATTTCCTTGTAAAAACTGCGTCGGAAAACAAATGGCAAATGGACAACTGCGCAGTCAACGCCAGCTGTGTGCAACATACGATTATTGTACACTGCTATACGTTTTATGCACAAAGTCAGCGAGGGTCATCCAAGATTGAAACACTGACATTATCTGAATCTGTTACTGGTAAGGAAACATTAGACTAGTGAAGGACACTCGTGTCTACCACAGTGCTTGTCGTGACACTGAAAATTCTTTGGTTTTGTCCTCAGAATTAGTCACATGCCAAAACGTTTCAAGCACGCAATCGATAAGCACCTTATCTCTGATGCAATGAAAAGCAAATGCAAGGTCATTGCATTCCGCAACAGGTTCACAGCCAACCTGAACTCTGCGTTTCTTCAATACAAAATTTCTGTGGGGTCGATCTGGTCAACCACGCAAGCAGTGCTGCATGTCAAGCTGCAAAAAACACGTTTATAACAGCAAAATACAAGATTGAAAACTGGTTCTCCAAAAATGCTAATGTGTTGTTCTCTATTTTGGAGAAGAACGCAGCTCACCTGCAGCATAAGCTGCGTCCATCTCACTCTTCTTCTGAAAGGCTAAAAAAAGCAAACCTCTGAAAAATGCACGCTGTTTGTCAACAAGCGTTGGAATCAGTCCCGTCGCCACGGGGGGCTTTGGTGGGCTTATCCCCCCCAAACAAAGTACTAAGCCCCCCCAAACCAAATCGAAATATGAACCTCTATAAACCATTGGAGGTTTTGTCAACTTTTCAATATCAAGCCCCCCCGGCACGAACGCAAATCCCCCCACACGAACGTAAAGACCCCTAGTGAAGACTTCTTGGCGACGGTTCTGGTTGGAATAATCCAGGGGTGGCCAAACTGCGGCTCTTCGAACGTTTGCATGCGGCTCTTTGAGCTTTCAAAAAATTTTATTTATTTGTTTTTTATTTTTTATTTCTATTGAAAAGTGTAGAAATGTTGTAAAATGGTACTGTGGTAGCTAGCGTGCCTTTCAGATTTCCTTTTGCAAGTCGTTCTCAAAAGAATTATGATGTTACAGAAGTGTAGATTGCAAATAAATTCGTGTTTTTAGATATTTTCGTTGCGACTCTTTGTAACTTGAGTTTTACGATATGCGGCTCATACATAGAGCAGGTTTGACCACCCCTGGAATAATCTTTGTTCACAGACCCAAACAGCTTCCAAGATGTGTGGCGTTCGCCACGTGTGCACAGGAATCACGAAGGCAATTGGCAGGGCCGGATTTAACTTATGCGAGGCCCTAGGCTAATCCACTTGTGAGGCCTCCTCACCCACTTTTGTGAGGAAAAAAATGGAAAGCGTTAATCAATTTGCGAAAATCCAAAAATGACGCTCTGAAAGTACCGTCAGTAAAAAATTTGCAATCATAAATGGAGTGCCCACGATCACTGCTTTTGTTGCTGCCTTCGACGCAAAAGCGTTAAATTGCACGGAATTGTTGAAATCCTACTTGACTGGCGGGAACAGGATTATTAACTGCCACAGGCAAACCAACCGAAATCGCCACAATTGAAACATTTGACAAAACACATGGTCTACGTTTTCATAAGAACCACATCTCATTTTTCTTAAATGTGTTCAAAACAGAAAACAAACACACTGCACCTGTATAATGTAGCAGCGCGGTGGCTGCTACATGCGGCGCGCTAAGTATAACGTCCCCAGTAGCACGAAAGCCACTGGGAGCTTCCTTTAGCCAAGTGCTTAAGTGCGCAGGCAAGCCGCTTCAACAGTATGTGTGGCGGCATAAAGACATTAATGCACAACATGAGGACCAGGGTTGCGGAGTCGGAGCCGGAGTCGTAAGGAGTCGGAGGTTTTTGGGGGGAGTCGGAGTCAGATTCCTAACAACACTGCGAGTCGGAGTCGAATTTTTTTGTCCGACTCCGACTCCGGATGTCCAATTGGATTGTTTTTTTTACATCACACTCCTAAATTGGGAATTCCTGTTGAAATGGTACAATTTCTTTGAAAGTTTTGTTGAAACAGATTTCTTGCTGTGCACCACGATTTCCATTGATTTTAACAGATAAATTTCATTCCCTTGATGTTAAGGAGTCGGAGTCAGGGACGCCGGAACGGAGGTGCATCACGGGGGCATTGTCCCCCTGCCCTGTGAAAGGGGGGGCAACGGGGGCATAGGTGCCCTTACATAACAGTATCATAAGTAATTTAATTATTTATCAAGATCGGCTTCAAACAACTTTGTTGCAGCTATTCGCGCACACATAAAATTCAGAATGGTTTTCTATAATTTCTGTTACAGATCAACATTGTTACTGAACATGTAAATGCGAAAAGAATGACGGTTATGTGCGCTTTTGCACTGAACTCAAGCAAACAGTTTTGAACTCGTGGCACGTCAAAACCATGGGCGTCAGCAGGTGATCAAAACGGGCATTTTCCCCTCCCTGCAAATTGGGACTAAGAACCAAATTTTCTAGAAAACGTGACGTCAGCAGCTCAATTCCGATTAATTGATTTATTTCTTGCAATGACAGTTTATTCGCCGGTACGACAACTCACACTGCACAACGCAGGACCTCTGAGAGATATTTTACCAGGGGGTACGAACAACGGCGTGACGGCGTTAAGATGGCACCCGGGGCAAGAAGCAAGTTTGGCATCCCCGTGTTAGAGCCTGAGGTCTTTCGGAAGCAAATGTACTGTATTGAAAAAAGTAGGTCGGCATGTCACATTGTTGGGACTTATTGGCAGCTTCCGCAGTCATTCGCAACTCCCATATTGATTTGGCGCCCGGGGAATTGTGCCCCCCTTGCCCCCCTCTTTACGCCCCTGGGTACGAAGGCCAATATCGGGCCCCCTAGCTTGGGTCCTCGTCGAAATTTGCATAGCTTGTTTGTTTCGTAATAAGAATATAGATAAAACAGCTACCATGCTAAGATTTTCAAATATAGTTACCAGCGCTGTAATGGAAGAAAGCTACCATCAATTTTGGTCTTGATTACAGAAAAACAGCGTGAGTACAAGTACCTCCCGGGTACGATGTACGTCTTGTACCCCCTCTCATAGGTCCTGTGCACAAGAGCCAGGTTCGCTGTTCTGGTGTCATGCAGTGGTAAGCTTGCAGTTCACTCATAGTCGCTCCTTTGCCAGCAAGGGCAACTAGTTGTCAAACTTGCAAGTGGATTGTTTTACTGTTGGTGTTTATTGTGTGACAGTAACATGGCAACAAATCTGCTATTGTTCACTTCAAGTTACGATATTAGGCGGTTTGCCGCAGATGACTGTTTAACGCAAACATCTTGGCAGGTAATGCAGCGAGACAATGATTGCTGATAACGGTAAGCAGGGACGCCGGAGAGTGGTGACATTGCCCCCCTGACCTTTCAAAACAGTGCAAAGGTGAACGGGAGCAAAGGTGGGGGGAAGTGGTAGTCGGAAAATTTAAGAAGGTCGGAGTCGGGAGTCGGAGTCGGACATTTTCGAAAGGTGGGAGTCGGAGTTGGGGTCGGAGTCGGATATTTTACCTCCGACTCCACAACCCTGGTGAAGACCACATTGCAACTCGCTTACCACGGCTGTAAAAATCTCACACACACGAGCAAAACACGTCACGTATAACGCACCCAAATGGTTGTAGCTGTTAGGTTAACGATTCGCGTGGTTCTTACTTTTCCAGACTGGTAAGAATCGAACGCAACTAAACTGTCGCGTGAAAAGATGTGAAGTTTAAAAAACAGAACTGTCGCCAGAAAGTCTTGAATGGGGGGGGGGTTGAATTTGCGCAAGGGGCTTGACTTTCTGAAAATTTGATAAAATCTTTACTGATTTATAGTGTTCATATTTAAATTTGAAAGGGCTGAGATCACCAATGCCCGCCGTGGCGACTGGACTGGTTTAAATTTCGCTTATGCTGTCATTATTGAAATACATATAAATATTTAAAAAGCTACAATCATCGAATCAAGTAAGGCTGAACATAACACAGTAAAAAATTGAAAAGGTTTTGCCCTGCCTTCTTCATAATAAAATTATCTAAGAATTAATTACAATTTGTTTGCCTAATTTTGTCACTTTTAATGTACCGAATGCTTAGTGTGGATAACCTCTCCTGGAACATTGCGACCCTTTAATTCGTTTTTAATTCTGTTGAATCCTGAAAAGGACCTTTCGCCTGAGCAGTTAGTGACCATCAAGCTAAGAAATAAGGCTTCGCGTGTTTGCCCTAAACTACGAACCCATAATCTGAGGTATCAGAGCCAAACGCGCTTTTGTCATTTTTTGCTGTTTCTCTGTCTCGTTGGGGAAGAGTTCTGCAGTTGCCAGTTGGCAAAGTACTATTCAAGCTCTCTTGCCATTCAAGCTCATCAAGATCTTCTTTGATTTGCTAAGCATGGGAGCAGTACAAGCTTGTACAAGTACTCAATAGCAATCTGATTTCTGAATGACTTTACTGAAGAAAATTCAAATGGAAAAAAAATACCAATCCAGCTTTTCGCGACACAAACGCTGACAAAACTACTGTATTTCTTAGTCACCTAAGCAACAACTATGCTTTTATTGTAGGATACTGCTACTAGCCCTACACATAGTTCTTATTTGCAGTGCAACCTTGCTTTGATCAGGTGCAGTAACGTAACTAGAAGTCTGAGCCAGGGGGAAACGTAGCTGAAGGGAGTCCACTGGCTAACCCTCAGAAAATAGTTGAGAAACGATAGCAAATCCGGTATTGAAAGGCAATACAAAAACCCGAAATCACCGGAAAACACTCCGTAAAACGCAAAAAACAACAATTTACTGAAATCAAAAGAATAGTAAATACCAAAATACAAGCTCGGTAGGGGCCCGGTTTTTACATTTAGCTTGGCAGGAGGGGCGGTTCGCACCCCTGCCACCCGTCAGTTATGCCACTGATCAGGTGCATTTTAAACATGAACAACCACAAGTTCTTTTGATAGAGCCACACGTGACAATCGGTACGATTCAGCAAACGCAGGACGCAACCGGCGTACTTTGAATATATCGACACAATAGTTAGCATGCGGCTTGACCAAGTGTCGTCCGTCATATTGAGATTCATGGAAACTCGTTGGAAGACTCTGGCGTTATCACCACGAAAGTTGAATGAAACTAAATTTCGTGAATAGTAATTAAGACATAAATTTTTGACGAAGTTTAATCTAAATGATCATATGCCGGCCATTGACTCTATGCGTACCACAGTTTGTTGGAGGCCCCCTTGGATCTTGAGGCCCTAGGCTTAAGCCTATATAGCCTATAGGTAAATCCGGCACTGGTTAAGGCTCCACGTGATTGTGATTGAACCGTCACAATACATATCATCACAAATAAATGTCTAGAATGAATGCCATTGTTGACAAACGGTGTCTAGACTTTGAAACTGGATCGTTTCTTAGCCAGAGTTTGAGCTTCAAGGCATTACAAAGCGTATATCCCAGCCATATTCACGCATTTAGTTTTGAAATTGTACAAAGCAAAAATGTACGATGTTCAGTTAAGGCTACCGCTGATGCATGAAGACAAGGGTGAGATATACAGTATTTGTAGCACGCCGGAGTTGTCAGAAAGGAATTTTTGAGATTGTCTTGAAATGAAGTTTACATCACCATTAGGTGGAATACAGCAAGATGGTGCGTCAGGCATGGGGTGATTTCTCCAGCATTTACGCTACACACAAATGTTTGAATAATCATGGACAGTATTATTGGTAAGCCATACTGCTTTGATCAGGTTCGGCTCAAAGCTGAAATCAGATAGATCCTTTTCAGCAATTCCGGTAATTTTCACGGAAATGTTTCTTTGGCTTACACACCAAAAGCTTAAATAACTGAAAATTGTTGGTGTAACTTTCGGAATTGGGGGGGCATCGCCCCCATTGCCCCCCTGGCTACGCGCCTGCCCAGGGAGTAGGGTTGCCAGAAGCGTTTTGTAAAAATATCGGCCATTTTGTCAACAGTGCCAGATTTAAGCTGTGTCGTAATTCGTAAGCGGCACAGGGAAAACAGAGACAATGAGTATTGTTAAGCCACAATTAATTTGCCCGTATTTTGGCTGGCTCATTACATTTCGGTGTGTGTGGGACGTGACAATCGCGCCAAAGAATGCGTCAACAGCAGCATATAAACTTCCCTGAAGGAACTGACAAGATTCACTACTAGAGTCATCATAATTTGAGAGATTTGGCGTTTGTTCTTTTCAAAGTTACGGCATATTATCTATTTTCAAAATATCGGTTTCGGGCACTGATTATCAAAATGCCGGCCTTTCACCGGCCTCTGCTAAATCAGTAATAAAATACCGGCCAGGCGAATGAATACCGGCCATCTGTCAACTATACCAGGGAGGCGTCAATAAATCTCAACGGGGACGTGAACCTTACGCCCTCTGCAACACGGAAAGTTTGATCAACAAAATTTACCAAGAAATGCACTTGCTTTTAAAAATTAAGTAAAATCAGGGGTCTTGAAACAACGAACAATTACTTCAGGGAGGCGTAGTTAAGAAAAGGTTAAGAACCACTGGTCTAGTTGATCTTTGGCCGGACCTGGAAACGTAATAAATGAGTTAAAAACAACGCGCATTATTATCAATCAATCAATTTCATTTTTTTCGCGATGTTAATGCGTGTCGACGTTCAACAAATTGTCTCTAGAGCTAGATTACGTGGATTGGCGAAGTGACCGCGAGGTCTACAAGTCAGCCAACCCTGAAAAAGAACAAACAGACAGGCAGTAGAAGAATTATGATTATCACAAACAAAAGCAAAGGGAAACAATGCACACACAAAAAAAGAAAAACACAAAACGTAACATGCAAAGTGCAAATGCGGTGCAAACATCGGAACTGAAATAAACAGCGTCACAAACATAAAACCAATCGCTGAAAGAAAACGAAAACTGCCCAATTCTTTGGTCGCTTTTGATTTGCGTCACAAGCACGTGACCCACCTTGGAATTGCGCCACAAGCACGTGACCCACGTACCTGCAGTTGCCCGTGGCGGGCGGCGTCGACGAAGTTTTTAACAATGAATGAGAAAATATCAATAGAGAAATAGTCTTTACGGAGCAGACCTATATTTGCGTAAGGCCAGTGGTGGGTTTAAGGTTGGGGGGCCCGAGGCAAGACTAAAAAGGGCCCCTCTGATGACGTCATCATACTCAGCCAACCGTGATAAGCACTTTTGATCAAGCCTGAGATACGGCCACCGAAGGATGGGCCTACGTTCCTAGGACTACGGCATGACTGCCATAGCAGGAGAAAATGCAAAAGGGTGTTCATGATACAAAATTTTGATAACACTGAAAAATGGGAAGACAAGGCTGGCAACACCTAAAAGTTAGGCAATAATAAGTTGGCATCACCTCCACATTTTTATTTTCACGGCCCATTTCCCTGCATTCACCATCAATACACTACAACGTTTACCTCTTTGATAAAATGCTTGGTAATTGGTATCCTGAATTTGTTCACGTTCATAGGAATAAATGAAACCATAAACAACAACCAAGAAGATTCAAAACACCAAATTTGTTTTAATCCTTTTAACTACAAGAACATAGCATACAAAAACATCCAACCTGAGGCTTGTTTTGGAAACCTTTAAGATTGGATGAGTCAAGGCAGCCCTCATCTTGCATTGACACTAGTTGTTTGAAAAATGTGCAAAAGTAGGAAATAATTCAGCATATACCTTATCGCAAACAATTCTAGCAAGTAGTGTTGCAGTTGACTGCTTCGCCTTGAACTACTCAGGCAAGCACAAGCGAAAGATTGTAATCCGGGGCTTTAACTAACAGGAAAGCAACCAGCAGCAATAAAAATCCATCACTGACTTCACTCTACTGACGCTAGGTTGCATTATTATTATGTAGGGAGTATGAATTACGATCTTTTGTTTGTGGTGACTACTTTCGGAGTGACTTGTTGCTCATGGGCACCATGTAGCGATGACCAGTTATTGACATGTGGCGCCATCTCCAGGCCGCCACAGTAGCCAACACAATTGATTAAATCAATG
>Ga0210059_1014076_pt1 | contig 11867 bp, 7 predicted proteins | sample Ectturendosymbi2_FD_188042 | JGI IMG/M metagenome (GOLD analysis project Ga0210059, IMG submission 188042) | Ecteinascidia turbinata endosymbiont from Florida, USA - Sample 2 (SPAdes) (version 2) | ecosystem: Host-associated > Tunicates > Ascidians > Unclassified | place: Key West, Florida... | reverse complement strand
TTTCATCTTTCGCAGCAAGAGTATGTAAAAGTTCCACATAGTTGCCACAATTAGAGGAAATCGAACTCTCATTGTTGCTACAAAATGCTAATTGCTGTTTGTCTGGGAAGCAATTTACATTAATGAGATGTTTCAGAATCTCTCGGTTTTCCCTTACTATAGCATTGTGAACGCTGATATTTAGTCTCCGCTGTTCGTTCAAAGTCAAAGTATATCATTGCGCTTCCAAAAGTGTTTAAAGCAATTTTGGTTTTGAATATTATTTTTTGACCTGGCATGTCTGCTGAGGCTTCTTGGTAGATTTTTCATGTCACAAAATCCCGTAGTAGCCCACACATTTTCATAGAAAGTTTCCCCAGAGCGTCTTGTCGGTCACGCCAGTGATGCCATATCAGTAGGATAGAATTGCCTATGTCGTAACAGCGAAGTTTTCATTGCGGCAGGAATATTGACTGCCTCCCTTCGCCGCCTTATCACTACAGCTGCATGTCTGACCAGCTACTGATGTGGCATAACGCTGCATATTCAGTATATCATACACAACGTCAAGTAAGTGCCAGTCTATGGAATGCGAGAGCATTGAGTAGAAGGAGTGCATATATTAAAAGTGTATACAAACATTACACTGCTACTGACATGAAGGTTACAGAGCTGACATAAAGGTAATTGCACGGCAAGCGCTCACCACCACAGTTTGTGACAAAGTAAAACTGCTCAATGCGAAAGCCACCCGGTTTAATGTCGGGACATTACACGCAGTTATATAACGTTTTTGATTTTGAGTAATTTAAACTATGGCAAGTGTACTTACGCGATTGTTGTCTCAGCCAAACAAACAACAATCGTGGATCTGGGGTGTTGTATCAATAGGCTTTTTCACATGACGCTTCTCGGTTCTCACGGTTCTCAACACGCTTATCAACTCACAACTCACTCAACACGGTTCTCAACACGCTTATCAACTCACTTGATGTCAAATTTTACTGATTCACTACACGGTTGATTGATCGAGTGTTGGGTCGTTGTTGACGTCTGATCGTAGTCCTTACATGACGTTATAGAACTTTGGAGTATGGTGGATGACTGTGGGCAAATGCGTGGCTGTGGTGAGCTCTAAGCTTTTGAAAGTGCTCTTAAGTTTTGTACCTGCGAGTAAAAGCGCTTTGTTGGGTCTAAGAAACATTTCTGTGTAAATATAATAAACGTGTAGATGGATTTGTGCGCGTCAATATGGATTTCCGTGTGTGTGTAGAAACATAATCCAACTCAGAATTCTTCAGCATGGGTTCCGCGGAACCCTAGTGTCCCGCAACATATGTAGTGGGGTTACGTGAGCTCTAAGGATTCCGAGGGTTCCTCGTTTTTTTAAGGGAAAGAATTCTTGCTTCAGGATGTTGATGCGTCATTATAAAAATTTTTAGATCACCGTGCTACATTCAGACTCCAAGTAGGCCAGTTAGTTATACAGGAGGTTGAGTGCAGTTAATAGCCGATAAAGAAATATTGATAGTTGTTGCCCCTTGAACGTTCAGTTATTCAAAATATAACCTTGGGAACTATGTTCCAAATATAGTAATCATGATGCGGATTTTCTTCAAATTGCCGTTAGTGTTGCTACCTGTGACAGGAGTTTTTCGAAACTAAAACTGATCAAGAATTGTCTTTAGATCTAGTATGAGCACCTTGCAGTTGCGAAATCTTGCCATGCCACACTGTCTATAGAGCCACGATTGACAGATGAAATGACTTTTGACATTGCCATTGAAGAATTCGCCTTTTTAAAGGCAAGAAAAGTTACTATGTAGAAAATTGTAGTTTATTTCAGAAATAAAAATGGTCCTAATTTTTTACACTTTTTTTTTGTTTAATCGTTGCTTACAATGTTTGAGTTTTTGGTGTGTATTTCAAGCATACCATATTTGAGCATGTGAGATTACTGTAATATTATAATGTTGCACAAACTAGTTAATATTACAAAGCTTTAAGAGCCAGTCACTGTTTTATGGGCTTCGGGGGCGCCAAACTCAAGGGCCGCCCCGGGCAGCCCACATTCTAGCTACGCCACTGTTAGAATCATACAATATTTGCACCTTTTCAACATGAAAGGACAAATGTTTATTCAATTTGTTATTTTGGACCTCTGAGCAATACTGTAGTTTTGTTAGCGTTTTTCGTTTGGGATTTTTAGATGTGATTTTCTCAATTTTAATTTTCTTTAACAAAGTCATTTAGAAATCAGATTGCTACTGAGCATTTGCGAAAATTCGTACCCTACTACTCCCATGCTAAGCAAATCAAAGAAGTTAATGAGCGTGAATAGCAAGCAAAATTTACTTTGCCAACTGGCAAACACAGAAATCTACCCCAAAGAGACATAATATAGCAAAAATGGCAAAAGCGCGTTTGGGTCTGATGCCTTAGATTAGGGTTTTTATCCAACCGGACCTTTATTTATTAGCTTGATGGTCACTAACTGCTCAGGAGGAATTTTTTTCAAGATTCAAAAGAATTAAAACTGAAGTAAAGGCTCGCAATGTTCCAAGAGAGGTTACCCACACTAAGCATTCGGTGCATTCACTCACATCAAGTGACAAACTTAGGCAAACAAAATTTAATGAAATCCTAGATCATTTTGTTATGAAGAAGGCCAGGACAAAACCTTTCTAATTGCTACGCTCTGTTCAGCCTTACTTGATTTGATGATTGTAGCGTTTTGTACATATTTCAACAATGACAGCATAAGGGAAGTTTAAACCAGTCCTGTCGCCACGGGAGAGCATCGGTGGGCTCAGCCCCTCCTAATTGCAATATGAAACATTATAAATCAGTGGAGATTTTATCAAATTTTCAGAATATCAAGACCCGTTGCGCAAATGTAAAGCCCCCTATAGTGAAGACTTTCTGGCGACGGTTCTGGTTTAAACCTCACTTCCTTTCGCTCGACCGTTTCGTTGCGTTCGATTCTGTGCCGCCTGTGGGAGACATGCATTTCTGCAATTTTCTGATTTTGGGGTAAAATGGGTTTTTGGACCATAACTTTGGTTCCAGACATGCTAGAAGGTCAATCAAGGGCTCTATAGACGTGGATAATCATCTAATGTCCAAAAAAAGTTTGAGCCAAAATTTTGGTTCATTGGATTGGCGTCCAGGGCCAGTCAAAGTTGGTCAAAAATTAAAAAACACCCCATTTTGCAACCTCCCCCCAGGAGAACTACAAACCCAAATCAAAAAAAAAAAAAATTTTAGTCGAAGCTAGAAGACGTGCCGCATCCGTAGAGGGTTTGGACAGCTCTCTAGCTATAGTGGCTGGCGAGTTATGGCCAAAAAAGTGCCGGCCACTATGATAGCCGGCGCGGGAGTTCAAGGGTTTTAACGCGATTTTTCATAATTAAACCTAGACACCCAGATCGACTAAAAAATCAGACCTGAGTAGAAAAAAACCTCAGTGGGAGCCCTCGTCACATGCGGCAAAACGCTCATTACGGTAACTTGAAGTGAGCATTTGAAGATTTATTACCTTGTTATTGTTACGCAATACAGATCGAGCAACCTGCCTCTGCAGGCAATCGGACCTGAGCGAACTGCGCAGTTGCGCTAAGCGATTCGGAGGCCAAGCGGTCACGACTTTGCTCTGACGGGCCTTGCGTTATTTATCCGGCCCTGCCTACACGCCTAGTTGTATACGTCCAGAAGCCAGACTCCCACGAGATCAACGCGTTTTGTGTAGTGATTGTTGTAAAAAAATGTGTCTAGCCAGCGACCGAGTTTGCTAAAAACTTTTGGGGGCCAAACCTTATTGCTTGCGTTTCGTTGACATCACCATGTTCACTCAACCGTAGTTCAACCTTTTCGTAAAATTGGGGGCACATTATGGAATTGATGTCTTTTCGTGACCATGGCTCACTATGGCTACAATCATGGTGGTGGTATAGCAATTACTGTAGCAGTGTATACAAGTATACAATGGTGCTATATCTAGATATCTGCCACTTATCACGGCATTTAATATGAAAACACATTAATTCTGAGAGTTGCGCTTAAATAGACACAATTATGCTCAACAATTGTGATAACCAATTCAAATTTGGTCAGTTCCGATAAATAAAATGCACTGCTACTACAGCAGTACTCACCACATAGATCAAATAAAAAACAAACCACAAGATCTTTTGGTAAATTCTATCAGTGCAACGAGGGGCCTGGCCAGAAATTTTATTACGGCTAGGCAAAACAACAACCGAGTTTCAAGATATAAATATTTTGATGCTCCTTGTTTTTAAAACATCATCCATGAAATGTGCATATTTCTGTCGTTTTTCCCCGAACAATTGTGTTCAGATTTAAGCCAAGTCTGCTTTCATTGAATTGACAAGTTTTAAAAGTTTTGGTAGTGAAGTTCCAAGCTTCTACTTTGGATCAATGCCACCATTTGCTCATAAACCTTTTTGGCAAAAGCGCTAGTAAACATCTCAATACCTAATATTGCACTTGAGCAAGAAGTCATCGCGGCTGCCATTACGATTGCTCTTCTTATACTGTATTTACACGCTTCGGATGTACGTACACCAACACAGCACGTTCAACCGAAGTCGAGCAGCGACTTTGCTCTGAGGCACTGACTTTTGAAGTAGGCCTTCTACAAAACTTTCGCGCATCTAAGAAGTGGATCCCGCTGTCATATAATTTTTGAGCGATTAATTCACGTATGTAGTTGATTACCGTAAACGCTAGTCTTTCAACGCGTTTGAAAAATGTTTGGGTTTTTGATAATCCGTAAGATCTTTTGGCTATGTTCAGCCTATTCCCTGAAACCTTTGTAGTTACTTTGGACTTACTTCGTTTAATTGATGAGACTTTACTAAATTGAACTGACTTCATTGAAATGCTGTATAAAATGGAATTAAATTGTAAGCACAATCATAACCACAGTATTACAAAACTTATTGACCACGCTCAGCTGCATGTAAAGATAGCTTAGCACTGCACGTAATTAAATTTGTACAAATCATGGGTTTCTTGAAAATACAATAACTTATCTGCGGAATTTGGAACTCTAATAGGAAAAAATCCGAATTACTGTAGTTTCATTTTAGTCACATGCGCTTTGCCAACAAGACAGATTGCAAGCTCAGGGATGGATATTAGGGAAGGATGACGAGGCAATCACTTCGGGCTCCTCTTTTTCAAAGATACCGTGCCCCCCTTGAGAGCTTAGCACCATTTTTTAGTTTAAAAAGTTATGTACCACTCTAGAGCCACAGCCACATTTAAAGAAGCTCTGAGCAAGTTATATGCTTTCAAAATAAAGCAAAAGTTAGGGGACATTGTGTCATAGGAGGCAGCTTTTAATTGGGTAGCTGCAAAACTTGACAATATTTCTTTCTTTCGTATGTATATTATGCTCTTGAATTTAGTTCATAAATTGAAATGTGAAACAAAGTTAACTCTTTTATCAACGTAATCCCACATCTACCTTTCGCAATTGCGATATTTTGGGGCCCCTTTCTGAGAGCCTTCCCCTAAATTTTAATATCCACCCCTGTGCAAGTTACCTCAGTATCTGTAAATAATGACAGTGTCAATTCCCTCAGCACTTGCAAAATAAAAAGCATCTTGCTACTTACGTTAGATTTTGCTGCTGACTTTTCTCGTTGCAGTCAGTAGCGTAGCCAGCCCAAAAATTTGGGAGGGGCCAAAAAATTTGGTGGGGGCCAGAATGCTTGATTTTAGGCAAATAACGCTATTTTGTTTCGGATACTGCCTCTTAAAGCACAAAATGGCTATGTGTTCCGAAAATTTGGGGACGGCATGGCCCCCTAGCTCCCCTGGCTACGCCTATGGTTGCAGTTAAATGATTTCAAATAAGTTGCTATAGGATAGGATGGCACTTAACTTCAGATGAGAGTTGAAACACTGAGCTTATGAAAAGCAGGTCGGAGTTCAATATCTTGAAAATACTGATTAATTACTCGCTGGCAAGGTAAAGGGAAATCATTGATGAAAACGTTAAGGCTCCACATAATTGTGACTGAACCGTCACAATACATGTTATCAGTCATCACAAATAAATATCTAGAATGAATGATGTTGTTGCTAAACAGTGACTATGGCGCAATGAAGAAGACTTTGAAACTGAATCGCTTCTTAGCCAGAGTTTGAGCTTCAAGACATAATTTATCTCACCGCCATATTCACGCATGTAGTTTTGAAACTGTGCCAAAACAAAAATCTTCGATTGTGATTTAAGGCTACGCTGACACTGGAAACAAGGATAGGTTATATTTGTAACACCCACGGTTATCAGAAAGGAATTTGCAATGGTCTTGAAATGAAGCTTACATAACCATTAGGTGGGATACAGCAAACTGGTGCACCAAAAACAGCTGCGAAAAGCGTTGCTCCAATTGTTTTTACCTGTTGTTATTGATTATGATTACAAAAGGTCAGATACAAGTTTGTATTCGACCAAAAGCTGAAGTAGGATAGGTTCTCTGAGGCAGTTTTGTTGATTTGCAGTTTGCACTGAAGTGTTTCTTTGGCTTGTACTTCAAATATTTGATTAACCTGAAAACTTTGGACTTGTGGGTGGCATTGCCCCGTTGCCTCCTTGGCTACGCGCCTGGAGGCAACCGTGTTCTGATTGCGAGCTACAGACCAGCGCAGGAATTCGTGACTGAGCGAAGTTCATGTGCATACCGATTCGGTAATTCAAATTAACCAACACAATCTTCAACAATCATGACAACTCAGTTTACATAGGAAATCTGTATACTGTGTCTACAGATAATCCAGTGATATGTTTGTTTTTCTCATTTATTCCCTGGTTTTATGCTGGGGTAACGTTTCCAACAGTGATGTAACCGTGAAATTTGCACAATTACATTACTTTTTATCACAAAATGTTGGGGGGACAAAAGATAATATGTCCCCCTTTCCAAAAGTTGGGGGGACATGTCCCCCGTCCTCTCCTTAAACTCGGTTCCTGTGTCTAGTCCAGGTAGTCTTCTCTTATTTTGTATTGCATAGCAACAAGATACCTTTGGTGCTCACCACCAAAGTTAGACATTTGCGCAGCCTGCTGTTCAAACAGCCAGGTGGAGTTAATTGCGTAGTTACATGAGTCTATTTAGCAATTATTGTTAAGTTGTCCCAAAACAGAGTAGCGCAATCAGTGGATTATGGATGTTAACCTTTGCGTCCACGTAGGGCTTACTTAGTCTATATTTGTTAACATTTATAGGCGATTTGAGATATACAATGTTGTTAATCTAAACATGTGCCATGCACCAGGAGATTAACAAGTCCAGACATCAGCAAGGTTTATGCATGCGTATTTCGGCCAGTGAAAAGCCCAATGCGCAAGCTTTATAAGCATATTTCACTTATCTCATGGTAAAGTTTATCAATTTGCGCTGATGAAAGAAAACGTTCATCGCGGCGCACTGCTTTGACCGGCCTCAGGCTTGTTCCTTCAGTAACAGTGTTTTCAAAACTGAATGATAAGATTGATTCTGATTTCCTGCAAATTTTTTTATTTGCATTTCATTACGACATTTGTAAATAATCGCCGTCAATTAAATGACAAAGATTTTACGACCCCACAGACAATGATTTTACGACCCCACTGCTTTTGTCAAGCTCGTTCAAAAATTTTTAGTTGGAAACTACGAGCCTATTATGGGTATTTGCGGGAAAATATTTATAATTAATTTGCCCAATCTGCCAATGCTGTTCATGTTGTGAATTAAACATATATTTTCAGAATGTCTAGCCCTCCTGCACAAACATGAAGGCCCCCAATGGAAGACTTGCTGGCGACGGTTCTGCCCAGGCCCGCAGATACGGGAGGGCATTCGGGGGCAATTACCCCCAAATTTTTTGTGCCCCCCAAATTTTTTATGCTCAGAAAAATTTGTTTTTAACATAAGGTGAAAACAAAAACCTTTCTCCCTAAAATGTATCCCCCCCTAACCTTAAAACCTGGCTACGGGCCTGATTCTGCCAAAATTGTGTCTGCAATTAGGATAATTTTTGAAGGCCATTCGGCCTCGAGATGTAGCATATTGTCGAAAGCATCTTTTGTTAGGGGGTCCCTGTAAGCATTTTGGGGAGGGCCAGAGTTGGGCTGCTACGACACTTGTTTCATCTGAAAGCCGTACTTTGTCCTGTCTTCTACATTCCAATAATTATTTTTTTGAACATACTGATTTTTTGTAAACATGTTGCAGAACTAGCCAACAGGATAAATTATAATAAAAGTCTTCGCTCAACTGTTGTAAAAGTAAAAACTACACCAACGTTTCAGCCAACTAACAGCAGGCTCTCATCAGGACAAATGGCGACTCGAGCAGGGAAGCATTGAAACGCGCGTGATTGGATGACGTGGTGATAACACTAATTACGTTGGAGAGGCACAGTAGATAAGGGAGAACAGACAAAGCAGAATAAAATAACAGTAAAGTAGAAATAAAATAAATTCTAATTTTTTGTTTTCATTTTTTGAGTAAAAAGTTGTTTTTTAGCCTTTCTGACAGCCTCTAGTAGGCGGCATCGCACTGTAATTGAGCTTATGTGAACTCCAGCATACATCAAATCTTTTTGTAAATGAAAATTCGTCTTTTTTGCATACCTTCTGCAATTCGCAGTGGCTGTTTGGGTATAGTTTAAGTGTTCCGAAAGAGTAACAATGCAAATTCGCTTGGACCTAGCTTATATATCTCCCGTTAAAAATCACAGAAATTCCAACATCTACGACTCTCAACCAGAGGTGAGTATGGGTATTCAAATTTAGGAACTCGAGACAAAATCTCAGAAAGGGGCCCCAAAACATTCTGGACTTGGGGACGTTTTATGTGTACAGCAATATGTGGTTTAAAAAAAGAGGCTCCTAGCCCTTGTATTTATTCATGCTGTGTAAAAAAATTGTCCTCTATATTTTGCACATGATATACAAATAGTTTATTTGCTGAAAGCGAGGCAAATTTTTCATTTTGTTTGGGAATTTGCTTCTGCCTGAAAGTCCATTATACACTGTAAATTATTTGAAGTCATTTGATTTTACATTGTTCTTTGTATGCATTTAGTAGTTTTTTCTCGAATGAACTAGCTAGAGTTACTAGACCCGGCATTGCTATTTGAGACGTTATAACTACTTTTCTGGACAGTTCTAGGATAGTCTGAGCGTAGTACATATATATACCAGTGGATTCCGCATTTCATCACTGATCCTTTTTCGTAAATGGTTCTGAGATGAATCGATCGTAGAGGAAAGGAGTCGTGTGCACTGCCTTTCGCATTGAAGTGAATCGTTTTTGTGAAAGTGTTTGGTTAATTTGTAGAGACGTGAAGATCTGCCCTACGGAGAGATGCGAAGATCTGCTTTACATATTAAAAAATTTAAATTCCCTTCTAAACGTTTGGAAACTAGTTCTTGCTTATAAACTAAAGGGGGTGTGAGGTCAAAAAAAGTTTTAGGAGTGCAGGAGTACAAAAGATTGGGAACCCCTGCACTAGGACAACAGTGACTGAAAACCGTATGGCTTTCCTCTTTTTGCTGCAATTGCAAAACCACAGACAGCTTATGCCGGCCAAGAAGACAAACTTCACTTGGATCGTTTGAAACGGTGACTGTATTATCAGCGTTGCGCTTTCAAATGTAGATTACCATATAGCACAAGCCATCCGGTTGCAGCGAACATTAAAACTGTGATGTAATGTTGCCCTAAGATCACAAAATGACAAATTGTATGTGGTTCGTAAAGTCCGCGTCCAATGTTCAGCATTGTTAACTATTTCGCTTGCCTGAATTACAGCAGAAATTACGGTTTATAGTCCTATAAATTACGGTTCTTGGTCACACGCGCAACGCCCGACGCGCGATGGTGTTGTACAGAAAAGTATTAACTGGATGTAAATTCTAAAAGTATGAAGCAAATAAAATGTCGAAACATAGATTAGCAAAATCATTGGTAATCAGACACACTTCAGTTATTCTGGATTATATAGTTCTGGAGCAGGGATCTCCAAAGTTTTTGTCCGAGGGACGCATAAGCTGTTACACAACAGTTCGAGGGCTGAACATAAACTCCCAATCCAAAATAAAAGAATGTCAAAACACGGATGTTGTTTAGTAATGAAAGTACATTTATTCAAATAATGGTAAAATCGGTTCTTTGATTTTAGCATAGTGGGAAAATCTGGCTTGAAATGGGATGTACGGTGCCTAATATTAACAAAGACCCAGTAGTGAAAGTAGAATAATTTTCTTACCGGAACGATCCAGTATTTGTCAATACCCTCCAAAATTTCGGCCATAAATATAAAAATGCAGTCAAGAGCACGTCTACTTTCGGCCCACCCTATATTGTACATTTTAAAAATACAAAAAACGTACGGTACATTCTGAAAACCACCGTCTTAAAATCAACCAAAAAGGGTTAGGCTATCAGCTACGTACAGCAACTTGCACTCTCTCCGAAAGTGGTTCAGGCAATGCAACTTGAGTAACTTGAGTAGTCTAAAATTAACACATACTATAGCCTACTTGCTAATACTGTATTTGCAATCTACATACCGTAAAATAGCAAACCTGATACAAATACTTTACATCGTTTGCAGGGCCCTAGGCTGTTTTAAAGGGGGCTCTTGTGAAACGTTTGCGATTGATGTCATACAAATTAGTACTTCACGCAGGACCAGATTTAACTGATGCGAGGCAGCAGGCTAATCCACTTGTGAGGACCCCTCACCCATTGTTGCGAGAAAAAAAAGGAAAGCGTCAATCAATTCGCGAAAATCGGAAAATTATGCACTGAAAGTACGGTCATTAAAAAGTTCTCAATCATGGCTGAAGTGCCCACGATCACTGCGTTTGTTGCTGCCTTCGACGCAAAAGCGTTAAATTGCACGGAATTGTTGGAATTCTTCTTGGCTAGCGGGAAGAGGATTATTTAACTGTCACAGGCAAACCAACCGAAATCGCCACAATTGAAATATTTGACACCAGTGGCGTACGCAGAAAATCTTCATGGGGGGGTTCATTCAGGGTCATATGGTGGTAATTTGTATTTGGTGTGCGCTCTTTGTGACGTCACAATTTGACGTCATTTTCGTGTTTCGAAACCAACGTTTTGGCGGAGTTTGTTGACATAACATGCATACTTTTCTGCATCCACTCCTCTTATTTTTGTGTCATTGCAGTATAAACTATCAGCGCTCCAAGTTAGGCTGTCGGAGAAAAACAAACACAACACAACGACACAGTAGTTCATAACTGCAAAAATATCAGGCTGCACGTTAAAACAGGGGAGTAAAACACACTCATTAATTCGTCAGAGCAATTTACAACTGCAAAATGAGGCTACGCTAATGTCTTGTCGGATACGAGCAGTCGAGCACAGAAACAGCGCGGCTGGACTGGCTGGCGCACACCCCGGTTTGCAAGATTGAATCTTGCTAAACTACACAAGAATTGAAAATGCGCATAAAGTAGCCTACGCAAGTAAACTTTCGATTTTTGTTATGTATAGAAGTGCAGCAAACTTTCAGTTTTCCTTTTTCCCTGCTGAGACATTATTATCAAATACCTGAATGCTTCTATGTTAACAACTGCGGTTTTTGAGCTCGTGCAACAATTGCATCATGCTACAGAAATTGGTAACGTAGCCAATGCGGCCAGCGCTTGCGCTGATTAGCCTTAGCAGACAAATTAAAGGCAATTGTTTCGGATAAAGTGAGTTATCGCGGAGCACAATCTTAAACATGCGTAGTGGACGAAGCGTCTGCAAAAAGTGGTGAGGTGGTTTCTGGACGCAGACGATAACGCAGATTCCCCCCGAAATCTAATTATGACTTTTTGGGCCATTTAC
>Ga0210059_1014075_pt1 | contig 11867 bp, 6 predicted proteins | sample Ectturendosymbi2_FD_188042 | JGI IMG/M metagenome (GOLD analysis project Ga0210059, IMG submission 188042) | Ecteinascidia turbinata endosymbiont from Florida, USA - Sample 2 (SPAdes) (version 2) | ecosystem: Host-associated > Tunicates > Ascidians > Unclassified | place: Key West, Florida... | reverse complement strand
ATATTAAATGCAAAAACAACTTTCATCTTCCAAGCTGTATTTTATTGTTATGAGAAACAATTCACTGTTAACACGTATAGAGCCGGTACTTCGATTTCGGCCTAAAAAAACAGCAGTTTTCGGTTGCCATACCAACGCCCTAGCTCCTCCACCGATTGCACTAGAGAGCTGTTCAACGGCTCAAACAGATCGGCCAGTCTAGTAGATTACACTCGAAAAAAATTTTTTGCCTGGGGGGTGCGGGTTTTTTGTGAGTGACGTCATAAGTGGAAGACTTTTAGGCCACCTTGGTCCACTTTACCTGGCCCTGGGCGCCAACCGTTAGGTGGTAGTATTTCACTGAAGTTTTTACTGGAAACTAGGTTACAATCCGAGTCTTTTGATACTTTGGATAACCTGCTGGGGTTTCGGGTTCAAAAGTTGTGATGTAAGTTAGTAAAAATATTAGACTAATTAGCTAATTAGTTAATTAATTAATTTGTTTATTTTATATCATAACTTTTGAACCAGAAATGCTAGAAAGTCGATCAAAGGCTCAAAAGACTCGGACTCGAGTCTAGTTTCCAATGAAAACTTCAGCGAAACACTTTGGCCTAGTGGTTGGGCCCTAGGCCAGGCAACATGTGCCAAAATGACCCTAAAACTATTACACTTATGACGTCACTCACAAACAATCCGCACCCCCCAACCAAAAAATTTTTTTTCGAGTGCAATCTACTAGACTGGCCAATCCGTTTGAGCCGTTGAACAGCTCTCTGGCACAATCGGTGGAGGAGCTAGGGCGTTGGTAAGGCAACCGCAAACTGCTGTTTTTTTTTGCGAAAATCGCCAAAACCACCCTGACGCCAAAGAGTTAATCATCTGATGAACCATACCCTACTCATGTTTAAGTCTAACCCAGTGTTTCTCAGCCTTTATGGCTGTGTTGATCTGTGAGATGCAGAATGAAATGAGAATCCCCAGCTCTGCATTATTTTAGCTACTACACATTAGCCAATTTTTTAGAAAATGCTTTTCTCTTAAAATATTTAATACCTTTAACAAAAGATTTTTTATAGCAAGATTTGAAATACTGTTCTACTTTGCTCAGTTTGATGCTTTCTTTACTGAAAATGTGTTTTTGACCTATTTGGTCCAGAAACTAACAGTCAGATGACACTTTGTTCCAGACATGAAAAAGCTGATGTGTAGCGCAACTATAAACATCCAATTTGCTTTAGCATTGTTCATTACAGCTATTAATATTGTTGTTATATGAAGATGTTTAGTTTGTAAAAACATAGTTTCCATAAGAAGTGCTAATGCTTTGTAAAAATAATTATACAGCAGTGGAAATAACTGCTAAGAAGAACAGGCATTTGTCAAACTGCAGTACTTAACTGTGGTAATCAAAGAAGGTAATTATAATCATGTTAACACCTTTAGTGTGGCATGTTTTCTGCTAGATTATTGAGCAGGCGCGGGATGGTTTTGGATTGTTTTTACCCAATAGCTAGACTCAAAATTGAATAAGTCAAAAAGTACTTGTCTGAATGACCTCAAATTTAAGAAAGATTGATTTTTACAAGAATATTCATGTAAAATTTCAATGAAAACGACCAAGCATGAGAAAAGTTATTCGGTCCTATGCAATAACTTGCTGCTGCAAATTTTTAAGGTAGTCCTAGGCTAAGCGTGCTGCTAGCAGTCCAATGTGCTGGGAACAAGGTCCGGTTGCTAGATTAAAAAATAAATAACTCGCAAAGTTCTTGATGGATTGAATTCAAATTTTCATGAAAAATGCATTTAACGACTAGAAGAGCAATCTGCTAAATTTTGGTTGCAAAAATTTGGTTTGAAAAAGTTATGGTGCTTTACAGAACAACTGCTCAACCCTGCCGAATAGGATACAGTTTTGTAGCCTTCGCGCATCTGCAGTTATGACTGAACACACCAAATTCTACAGCTTTTCATTAGAATTACTTCAAATTTTCAGAGATGATGCATACAGGTATGAAAGATCAATTGTGGGAATTTTTTTACACAAATGCGAGTACAAAAATGTTACCTGTTACATTCACTAACTGTCAGGACCAAGGTGTTTGCAAAAATGTTGTAGCCTAGGCCTAGCTAGTAAAATGTTGCTGAATACCAAACTGCATAACGAAAACAGGTTTTGCTCGTATTACCAGAAATTTAAGTGTTATGCAAGTAGGTATGGAGAACATTATTGTAAATTTTTATTGCAAACAAATCAGAACGCAAAACATTCTTGGGTTTTATGAAACAACTGCTAGCACCTAACTTTTTTTGAAAAAGCCTTGTTGGTTAAAACTTCGTAACTCAAAAGGCTTTTGGTCAATTTGCATGAAATTTTCAGGATTCATGTATCTAGGTATGTAGAAAACATCTGTGGAAATATTCATTGCAAAAAAACAAGTTTGTAAAAAGTTGTCAAATCACAAAGTGAGTGACACATATATACACGTCATTCTGCACCAGGTGCATTTGAATGAATGACATATATCAGGGTTTTTGTAAAGCTGTTTTAGGGACCTGATTCAGGTCCCTAGAATCAGAGAACTTGGGTCCCTACAGGTCCGTACCAGGTACCTAACATTTTCCTTAAAAAACCCTGTGCATATATGTGTCAATCTGCACTGAAGGTGTTCAGAATCACAGGACTAAAACAACAGAAAATCTACATAAATTTTTAAAGCTTTACTTTTACAAAGGCAAAAACTATTTTACTTTTTCTGTCAACTTACCTCTCCAACTGTTGTCAAATTGAATAAAAAATACACAAATCCATTTTCATCTCCAGTCTCAAAAGCATATACATAATGGAATTTGTTGTGTGTGTGCTCAATTTTATAAGCAGAACCTTCACTATCTTTCACTTCAATAGCCAAGCGAAAAAGTTTATTTTCTGTTTTACTGTCTCGGTGCAGACTGTGGGTAGATATAGATGAGTATGGGCTGCATAAAAAAAAAGAAATTCAGGATTTACAGTGGCGACAGTTGACTTGTATTACATTTTACAGCAATTGTTAAACAATACCTTACAACTAATATCAACAAACACACACTACATAATTTATACCAGGGGTGTACAACCTTTAGCTGTTGCCAGCCGCATTACTTTAATTTATATGAAGTACGGCCGCCAATGAGTTTGAGTTATATTTATGAGATACATTTAAGAATAGGGTTTATCTGGTATATGTCATTTACTTGTGCCTAACATTATAATAAAATGTGAAACGTTTTAATGAATTTATTAAAAGAAACATCAACATCCAGATTGTTACACATTGTGTCGACTGATTTTCTTGCCTTTTGTTTGTTTTGCTTCAATATACGCCAGCATGGCTGCCAAATCTTATATTTTAAATTACATGTGGACAGCCGCAGGTTGTGCACCGTTGGTTTATACAATCTTATAGAAAATGCAGAAATAAAAGTTTAAAACAAGCAATAAAATTTATCAGTTTGAATGCAAATATATTTCATATAATTATTATTATCAGGTAAGGTTAATTGACCACCTTAATTTTAAAAATTCATAACAAAATGCCAGAGGATACACAAGGATACAAACATACAGGATACAAAATGCAATAACAACCTTTACAATAAAATACTGATTAAGAATTTGTCAGCACTGTGCTTTAACAAGCTTTTATTTTACAACACATTTAATCAAGCCTAACCGAAACCTTCCTTTCTAGATAGTTAACGATTCCAATTTGAACATTTGGCAGAGGATAGTATCAACAAAGTATCTTCCATAAAACTTTTATCTTTAAATAATTAGAATTCATTAACAGCATTAGTAAAATATGCAAAATAAGTGAATCCAACAATTCTGCAGCTCATTTAAGTAACATAAGCATCATAAAAATACTGCAATCAAATATACTTTTAAAACTTACGTAAATATTTCAACAAATCATGAAACTTGACAATTTACACCACAAAAGGATGTTATCTTTAAAACCCTTTAGGGACCATAGAAGTCAATATATCAGCTTTTTGGTGCAATTTTTGTGATAACTCGCAAACCACTGAAGTTATGCCAACAAGTAAGACTTTGTAAAAAAGGTTTGAGTGATCATTCCAATAAATCTCAAAAAAGTACAGTTACATTTAAAAAATGAGAAAAATACATTTTTTGGTTTTCCAGAAGTAAATTTTAGGAATTTTGAGCCCAGGGCCAGGTAAAGTGGGCCATGCTGGCCTAAAAGTCCTCCACTTATGACGTCACTCACAAAAAATCCGTAACCCTCAACCAAAAATTTTTTTCAAGTGCAGACCAGAAGACTTGTCACGTCTTTAGAGCCTTTGAACAGCTCTCTACTACTTTCGACGCCCAAGTTACGCGCATGCAAAACCACGTGCAATCTGGTTGTTTTAGTGCAAACTGTTTGATTAAGACCGGCTGTAAAAGTGTTAAGTATAACTTTGGAGGAACCTGGAGTTGCTTGAATCCAAATGTAAAAGTGGAGGAACCTGGAGTTGCTTGAATCCAAATGTAAAAGCTGACAATATGGAAGTTTTTGTTTCCAAAATTGACACAACAAACTGATGGAAGTTAGGAATTCTTCTTTTCATACACCCATGCTATAACCAACCCTCTTATTTTCTAGTAATGGCTACTTAGCACATCAACACGGATTCTATTTCAACCATGAAAAGCTTGATAAGCTACCTGGCCAACATGCAGTTAGAAGGCTTAAATCAATGCACAGAAATAACCAACACAAATCAGTAGTTGTCACAAACACTGCATCTTTACCTGTATATATTTGCATTTGGAGTAGCAGTAGCAACATACAAAACATTGTTATTCACTGTAGGCCCTTGAGTTATCACTCCAACAGTGCTACTGTTTTCTAATGGACAGGCAACAAAATCAGCTTGCTTTAAGTCCAGTGTGTTGTTGGGTATTTGATAAAAAACTTGGGATATATTCACCAAGCTTCTTGTCTTGCATGTTCCCTGCAAGTTTTAATACACAATTCACATAAACAATTTGTGAAAGTTACTTCATAGTTATTTCAAAAGGTACTTTTAACATTTTTTATTTATATACTCTTTGAACATATTTTATTTATATACTAACATACTTTAATATATTAATTCTACTACTTGTAAAAAAACACAAGCTGGCATGATACCTTTCAAAAAAATAGTTTTGCAATGAAATTTTCCTTTGAAGTTACTACAAAACTATTATTTTAAACTTAAAAAATAGTTTCACCCATGCAGAGGCGCATCCAAGGGGTCTGTTTGGCTGGCCCCTTTGTACCACAGGTAAGCTATTCAGCATTAAAGCTGATCATAAAAGATCAAACGCTGTCACTACAGGTCTCTAATGCGGGTGGTTTAGAACAGGCAAAAGCCTACCTTTCCCTTCTAACGCAGCATGTACTAATACGCAACAACAACGTCCCTGCCTTGCATAGGCGTCACCAGGGAGGGCCTAGGGGGTCATTGCCCCCCAAATTTTTGGAACATATAGTCATTTTATGCTTTGAGAGGCAGTATCCCCCAAAAATAGTGTTATTCACCTAACATCAAATAGTTTGGCCCTCCAAATTTTTGGACTGGTTACGCGACTGCTGCCTTGTTTAAATGGCGCCTGCGCAATAACATGAAACTGGTTTATGAGCCATAATTTTCACTCCCGATATACTAGAAAGTCAATCAAAGGCTCTATAGACGCAGATTTTGACCTAGTTTTCAACTAAACTTTGAGTCCAAAAATGGCCCATTGGGATGGCGCCCAGGGCCAGGCAAAGACGGCCAAAATAACCCAAAAACACCCCTACTTATGACGTTCCCCCCAGAAAAGCTCAAACCCAAAACGAAAAAAATTTTTTTTTTTTTTTGATTTTGACTACAAGACTTGCTGAATCCGTAGAAGGTTTGAACAGCTCTCTAGCTCAATCGCCTGGCAAGTTATAGGATTGCAAAGCTCTGCAAGAAGTGGTGCACGCAGGACTGAAAGGGATAAAAAGTTTGGAAATGTCAGTTATTGGTATCGGTTATCGGTCCATGAATGGCTGATATATCAGTTTTAGCCTTAAAAAAGCCAGATCAGTTGATCCTACATGAAAGTATTAAAATCCCACCTAAGCACTGTATAGTGCAGCGGTTCCCAAAGTCTATCCGGGGCCAAATCCAACTCACAAAGGATCACAATCCGGCTCAGAAATTTGTTGCAGATGTATAGTATTTTAATAATATTGTGCAAATAAATTTAGTAGGATATAGGTAATTAAGCAAAAAAGATATATTTGCTGTAATTTAGAATTTTATCCCAATAGACTTCAGAAACCAAAACAAATTACACTTTCTGCTTTGATCAAAAGCTCAACTACAACACTTTGGAGTTTACTTGCAATGTGTGAAATAAAAGGGATTTACTTTGGTATCTAGGTAATTTGCTTATAATCAGAGGTGCTGAGTCCAGGAGTATGAGTGTGTGATGCACTCCTACAATTCTGGCTGGGAGAGCAGCACTCACTGCTAATTTTACATTTTTTCATTGAGCAGTTCTTTGTTAACACATTGGATCACCAGGTGGTTTCCCCGGGTCGATGTCCACAGGTACCTCATGGTTTTGGCGGCAAATTCAAATCCCAGAAGATAGATACTGTTAGGCATTTTCCAGCTCTAGGCTAAACTGTAAACCTGGCAAACATTTTGTTGCCTTTACACGAATCAACTGCCAACATATCAAATAATTTCCAGAACATTTTAGGCTACATAGCACTGCAACAAGCCTGGGCCTACCAGAGTCACTTTTTTTTGCAAAAGTTTCACTTCATTGGAAGCATTTTTGAGACGACAAAAGCAGTTAACACTGGCATCAAGCAATGAAACTTTATCAACGTTCTTATATACAATTACATAAATGTTTGCAATACATTTTTTAGTATTTGGGAGCATATTAAAGCACTTCCATTGCACAAAATCACGGTCCAGTGGACCTGGTCCCACCTAGGTGGACCAACTCTTCCAGATAGCCTTTGAACAACTGAGGGTTTTGATTCTCATTCCAAGACCTAATATTAATAAAACTCAGTCTAGGACCACATTTTTAGACCGTTTCAAAAAATGTAAATTTATGTTCCCAAGTACATTTCACAGCAAAAACGTAAATTTACGTATGCCAAGAACAGCTGCACAGAATCATTCCTACATATAACTATGTAGTCAAGAATGAAAACGTTTAACAAGTAAAAAGACATTTTTCTGAAATGTAGTGAAATGTTTTTGGACAGATATGGAATGGAAAACTTAACATGTTCGCTCCTGGCGTATGAATATATGGTACCTAAAAATCAGCCTAAATCAAGTAGTTTTCTGTTGTCTTAGTAATTATTCCACTCCGTTGTTTTAGTAGTTAATCCACTAATTAGATAATTAATTAATTTGTTTATTTTAGATCATAACTTTTGAAACAGAAACGCCAGAAAGTTGATCAAAGGCTCAAAAGACTTAGCAAGTCTTCAAGTCTGCAATAAAAAAAATTTTTGGTTTTGGGTTTCAGATTTTTTGTGAGTAACGTCATAAATGGAGTAGTTTTAGGCCTTTTTGGTCCACGTCATCTGGCCCTAGGCTTAAACTGCCAGATGGTAGTTTTCGCTCAAGTTTTTATTGGAAACTAGGCTAAAATCTAGGCTTTTGATACTTTGGATGACTTGCTGGGGTTTCAGGTTCAAAAGCTACGATGTAAAAACAATAGAAAAATAATTAATCCACTACTTTCTTAACTATGTTGTTTTTGGATCACAACTTTTGAACCAGAAATGCTAGAAACTTGATCAAAGCCTCAGAAGACTTGGATTCTACCCTAGTTTCCAAAAAAACTTGAGCGAAGTACTTCTGTCTAGCAGTTGGGCCCTAGGAGGACTGTGAGAGTCGAGGAGTCGGAGCTGGAAAGATTTTCAACCGGCGGAGTCAGAGTCGCAGAAAATTTTAATGACTCCAACTCTGGGCTGACCTTTTGCTTGCTGATTGTGACTGTTTGTGCCACAAACATGCGTAAACAAAACAAAAGCAAACAAACATCACACTGGGCAACTAGCAGCTTAACGTTTCAACAAGAGATGATCATGGCTATACAGAAATGTTGCAGCTTGCATAGCTACACTCAGGGGCGATTCCAGGTCAGCAGCGTCACTCGGGCTCATCACGCAACTTTTTCTGAGTGAATGCGACCATTCGAGGTTTGCATCACTGAGATTTCCACTTGCTCTCATTCGGGTTAGCACCATCATTTCTGTGTCATTGGTTACACAACAATCAATGAGAAGTTGTCATGGGAACTCATTCATTGTTGCGTAACGCATGTCACAGAGCCATGATAACGCCAGTCATCTGCATAATAAACTCATTCATATTAGCCCAAGTTACTGGACAATTTATCGTTCATTTCAAATTATTCTCAACTGGGGACCTTCCATTGGGTTGGAATTCAAATGTTCTATGCAAACCCATTGCTTTAAAAAAACATTTAATTTGACATGAATTAAATTTGAAAAATACTTAACTGCAGAGGGAAGCTTGGGCTCTAACAGATGAGCCCGAGCAAAGCGCGAATGTAATTGAGAGAACCATTGCTATGAACTATATTTTTTGATTCAGGTCACACCTTAATCAGTCAAGTGGGTGGTGGCACAAATATGCAAAGCAAGCAAGCTTGCGTTCTACAGTATAAACCATAGTCAAAGACTCTGGATGATCCTGAGTGCTGGACTTGCCACTGCCTTCACATTCATTTGATTTAAACACTTGATTTAAATGTTTTTGCACAAGAACTTTGCCCCGAAAACATGTGCTTGTGTTGATCGACTTGTCCACACTCAGCAATCCACAGTCCGATTTAAGAAAAACAAGTAGGCAGCAACTCAAAAAAACGCAGTGTGACGTTAATCCCAGTAGAATAGACACTTGGATTTCACTACTTTGCCAGGTTGTTGTGCTCCTTATTGCACAGCATGGACGAAGCACGGTATCTGTCTGACCGCTAACGATAATCCCTACCTTCTTATTTATGGTCATACTTCTACTGCTCGCAACGCTTTGATCCAATTCATTGAACACAATGCAGTTGCTTCACTTGGTCTTCTACGTACAGTAGCAAACTTCCATGAAACCCTAAACGATCAAATGAGTTTCTTGAAACGAACAAGTATTCCTTATAACGTAGAAATGAGTTTGGGTTCTTTTGTCGTACAATTCCAAGTGCAGTTGCTTTGAAGTAAAACTGCAGTGATTTTCGTAACAGTAATTCATGTCGAGTTCTGCCATTCTATCACAACTTTTCTGTATTAAAAAATCCATGTTGACTAATTCTTAAACCTTGCAAGTTTGCTGTACCTAACTGAAAGCAGGGTAGTGTGAAGTGTTTAGATAACGAAGAGAAAAGTAAATACTCCTAAGTGGTTAAGCTAAAAATTAAACTAATTTGTATTAGTTTCTTTCTTGGTTGATAGTTCGTGGATTTTGACCTGCATAAGAGCTTACTTATGACATGTTCAAAAGATAGCGACACATGTGCATTCAGCAGAACTGAAGTTTGACAGCGCTCGACCGTAAAGAAGTTGTGTCAATAAAGTCATATGAGATAGTATGCCCGAGCGCACTTTTCAACCACGTTGCGCAATATCTGAACATGCCCACTGATAGGATGCATGCATTTTTTAAATTGTGTGGTTTACTGGTATCGTTTACAAGGTATCTGCTTTGATCAATTGTTAGCGTTCTCTAATAATTTGGATTGTGGTTATTTTAGATGAGTATTTTTTCCTGAAAAATTAAAAGACTAACCCCTGCTTCATCATATTTTGCAACAGTGAGAGATGAACGTGCATTCACATCGACTTAAAATAAGTTTCTGTATTCTTAAAAAGTCCAAGTAGGGTTTATAAAAGCATCTGAAAAGAATTATCACTTTAAGTAACTAATGCAGCTGAAGGTCAGAGTCGACCCAGAGTCGGATAATCAAAATTGCAAGGAGTCGGATGATGGGACTTCAGACTCCACAGCCCTGGGCCCTAGGTCAGGTAACATGAGCCAAAATAGTCAAAAACTTACCTCACTTGTGATGTCACTCACAAAAGACCCGAAACCCAAAACAAAAAATTTTTTTCATTGCAGACTGAAAGATTTGCTTAGTCTTTTGAGGGTTTGCATAGCTCTCTAGTGGAATCAGCAGAGGAGCTATGCCTTCACTAAGACACATGAAAACTACTTGAATTTAGGCTGATTTCAAAGTACAATATATTCATAGGTAGGCAGCAAACATGTTAAGCATTATCTAGCAATATATAAATGTTACCAATGTTGTTGCTTTTTGTTTTTCAATACACAACATATCCTTACCCATGAACACTGGTAAGATTGCAAATTTGGCTTAGCATCCAAACAGCTTGTGGATCGCTGATACAGCACGTGGAATTAACAAGCAGTGAAATAAAATACATTTTAGTCTATTAAATACATACGTAAGCTAGCAATCTGCGCACACAAACCTGATATATGCTTCCACACACAATCAGCCTGTCATTTTGCTTATCAACCAAAAGAAGCTTGTTTGTATTATTTGACAGATGTCGCTCTTTTCCTAAACAAGGTCGTGGATAAGGTTGGCAAAGTACATGATCCAGCTCAGGACCAGTTTTGACAGCAACAAGGTCAGTTAAATCCTTGTGTAGCTGGTACAGCCTGCAAAGAAATTTGAAATCAATAACTTGGATGCAATATACTTAAAATTATGAAAACTAAATAATGAATAAATTACTTAGGAGTATTTTCATTTTAGCTGATACCAAACTCAATTACTTATTGCATTAGAAGTACAATTTATCATAACAAATAATACCAAATAGACATTAATTTTCTTTGCTTTCAAAAAAATTTAAGGAAAAAATACGTAAAGGTGCTTAGCAACTATTTATGTAAAATCAACTTAAAATCTAAGCTGCTTTTTTTCCGTTTGAAAACCAAAGCCAATATGTTTTACTATAGGGTTCCCATGCATTTTCAGAAATTATTTTCCATACTTTTTCAATACCTTTTTAATACTAAATTAAAAAAGTTCAATACCATGCCATATCTTCATTTTTCGAATTTCTTAAAAACGAAACACAATTTTACACATTGCACAACACTGCGCAAATATTATGAACTGCTTTTCCTTTAGCAAAATTGTGCTAACCGGCAAAGAACAAGATTTAAAGAATCAGTGTCTGGAGACTTACTGCACCAATCTAAACGAACCTAATGCAATTAAGTTGGTTTGCTTTGTCTAAACACAAACAAGAGATACCAAAAAAACTTGAATGAAACTCAGCACAAAAGGCAACAGAACACTGTAGCAAACTACATCTACACCAGGGGTCTCAAACACGCGGCCCATGGGTATTTTGTGCTGCCAGTGCTGCTTTTTGGAAGTTTTCAAACAATTAACATTCAACTTATTTTGTTTATTCATTGATGTTTAAAAGTGCTCGACAGCCAGTGAACAACTTCCTTTCAAACGAACGTAGAGATGGCTAGAAATGAGTTCTCTATAACCTATGACACCTTAACACTTTGAGAGCCGGCGTATGATATATTCGTACTTCGATTTCGGCCTAAAAAACAGCAGTTTTTGGTTGCCTTACCAACGCCCTAGCTCCTCCACCGATTGCGCTAGAGAGCTGTTGAATGGCTCAAAAGAATCGGCCAGTCTAGTAGATTGCACTTGAAAAAATAATTTTTGCTTGGGGGGTGCGGATTTTTTGTAACTGACGTCATAAGTGAAGTAGTTTTAGGGTCATTTTGGCACATGTTGCCCGGCCTGGGGCCCAACCACTAGGCCAAAGTGTTTC
>Ga0210059_1014073_pt1 | contig 11868 bp, 8 predicted proteins | sample Ectturendosymbi2_FD_188042 | JGI IMG/M metagenome (GOLD analysis project Ga0210059, IMG submission 188042) | Ecteinascidia turbinata endosymbiont from Florida, USA - Sample 2 (SPAdes) (version 2) | ecosystem: Host-associated > Tunicates > Ascidians > Unclassified | place: Key West, Florida... | reverse complement strand
TCCTTTGTGGAATGTTGATCAACTATCGGTACACACACGACATCAATTCCTTGAGCTCTCCAATCCTTTACTCCAGTGTTTCTCAACAGCGGTGCCGCAGAGCCTGAGGGTGCCATTTACAATACTCAGAGGTGCCGCAAGAAGAGACATTTTTCAATGTATCATTAAAAATACATTTTCCAAATGTCATTAAATATTAAAGAAAGTTGCTATGGGTTTGCCACTGGGTGCCGCAAACCTAAAAAGGTTGGTAAACACTGCTTTATTCCCAGATTTAGTTCACAACCACCAGGCTGCACCTTTCCCAGAAATGGGTTCAGCTCAACTGTCTGTAGACCAATTTTGGTTGCTTTGTAGTCAACACGAAAGCAGTAGGCCTGTGCGGCTCAGATATTTTTGAGTGTAACAAGGTATAGACTACACACCACATCCTGCATGGCTGCACCAAATTTTAAACCTCCATGTCACATTTATGAGGTGGACAATCCTTCTCTTAGAATAACTTGTGAAACAAATGTTCTGACCAATGTGTGCTCATGCGTTTGTGTATGAAAGAACATAACCAAACATACTTGAACCAGCATTAAAAACAGGTAATCTGCTAGTCCATGACATAAAGCAGTAGAAAAACAACATCAAATTACAAATTTTAAATGTGACACTGGATAAGATCAGCATTTGGCTGCTGCTGTACATCTTTGAACGTTGTGATAGGAGTAAAGCTAGCAAACTGGGTGGTGGGGAAGGTCGGACTATATCAAAGAACACAAAAAATTATAGCAAGAATTATTTCACAAATGGGAAGACATTGTTCTGAATCACGTTGATGATACCATTTATTTTCACTGATATTCAGAGAATGAGAACTTGGTTGTATGAGTGTATGCTTCACGTGTAGACAATACAGGTGGTTCGTTTATTGTGCCATTGCTCTTTGAATAGGTTCGCAACAAGGCCATCTGGTCATTCTCAGTTTTGCAATCCTGGTTGTTCCAATAAGGCAGTGTCCAAACAGTTGTATCTGGTTTTCACTTTGGAAGGACTTTTAAAACCGTATCAAGCATAATTGCTGACCTCTACTAAATACCTGACCAATTCTTGTATGTCAGTTGCTTCTCAGAATACAGGATCAAACAGGTGATTAATTTTTTCTAACACTACACTGTAACTGGTGAATAATGTTGTAGGTTTCAATTCTATTGTGGGAAAAATGACCGAAATGTCTCAGCGAAAAAAAGTCATGACTATAGTATTGTCAGCACACTATCTCATGGTTTTTTTTGTCATTGCACTAGACCGGCTATGTCCAACCAGCGGCCGCGGGCCACTAATGCGGCCCAGTTAATCCCATGTACTGACAACCTGTTTTTATTTTGACAATTTTAAATTTGACACTTTAATGCAGGTGGTCCTCAGTGCCGCTTTATCACGTCTGTTACCATTGCAGTTAGGATTCGGATGCTTGTAAAGCTAAATTTAGTTTGCTGAGATCAAAATAAGCCATTCAATGTGCGGCCCTCAATGATATGTCATTCAATATGCGGCCCTGGCCAAGACATTGACATATATTTTGGCTCAGTAAGCCATTTGGGTTGGACATAGCTGCACTAGATGCATTCCTATGAGCTGGCATTTTTCTATAATGGTCACGGTCGGTACAACGTATACTTAAAAGTGGAAAGTAATAAGCAAGGAAGTACAAATTTTTACCTTCATCAGGGTTTTTTTTAAGGAAAATGTTAGGAACCCGGTGTGGATCTGTAGGGACCCGATTTGAAATTTTAGGGACCCGAATCGGGTCCCTTAAACGCCTTAAAAAAACATGCCTTTATACAACTATATGCAAATGTAAACCATCATTATTGTCTACTTTTCACTGAAGTAGTTATTAACATCTTTCTTCAATTTATCTCCATTAGCTCCTTGAAACCGATGGATCTCCTGGGAGTTTTTAAAAAAAATAAAAGTCGGCATAGCTGCAACTTTCAAGAATTCGGTAATTTCATCTGACTCATCCACATCCACTTTAATAAAAGCAACATCTTCCCGCTCTTCTGAAAGTTTGTTGAATGTAGGAGCAATCATTTTGCATGGTCCACACCACTCTGCATACATGTCAATAACTACAAGCTTGTGTTTCGCAAGAATATCATCAAGTTCAGCTTTTGTTGTAATACAAACGGGAGCCATTATTTTGGTTGTCACAACAGACTGAACAGTTAGGCTCAGGCAACAAAAAGTAACTGATATTGAAGCCTGCAAGGCAAAATGTTACAATAAACAGTTCAAACAGTTTCCTAAAAACTACAGTACAATTCACACAACCACTTTTGGTTAAACTCATTCAAGTATCAGTGATATACTAGACTCAAATGTATAATGCAGACCAACTAAAGCTTTTTGCCTGAAATTCTGAAAGGCCACCAGGGCATCCTGGGTGAGTGAATGTGGAGTTCGTGGGTAAATCTGTACCAATTTTCATAAGGCCTTAGAGCAGCTATGTCCAACCCACATGGCTTACTGAGCCAAAAATTATGTCACTATCTTGACAAGGGCCGCACATTGAATGACATTATTAGTGACGGCAATTCCATATGTGACGTGTGTGACATTTTGACAATTTTTTTATAATTTTTATTTGGTTAATTTCTGTAATTTTATTTTGGTATCAGTGGGAAACTACTTCATCATTACTTGTTTTGAAAAAAAATTTTTTTTTACAACTTCACATTTTCTTTATTTTCTTAATAAAAAAACGTGACGTGTGTGACATTTTATGGAAGTGACATTTTACCTGCAATGACATATTACAAGAATTCTGTAAAGCAGGGACAGTTCACTGTAAAAACGTATCATAGACTATTGCCATAAAGGTTACACTAGTTTCATGTAAAATCTAGAAAAACTACTGCACAGCTAAGACAGTAATTAAAATAAGTGCGTGACGTGTGTGACGGAGTCCACTTTTGCTAGTTTCATCATTGCATAGTAGCAGCAAAGATTGGTCAAAGGTCCAATCATTATACTTCTGATTAATTTTAAACCTGCTGCTAAGGCAATTAACTTCTTCATATATCTTTTAAGACATTGGTGACTTGGAATCTCTCTACAAACAAAAATTTATGCCTCAATCACACCAGAGTAGTTATTCTTGCAACACCATCGCATGTGCAAGCAAATACTAAAAATAATTCAAGTGATTTATTAGTTTTTTTAATTATAAAATGACAGGTGAACTTTCAGTAAAAAAAGAGGGTTAGTCTATATTTGGCGTGAGTAATTTATAACCCAGAAATTGTTCCATGGCAAAGATTAACGCTTTGAGAACTGGCATATGATATATTCATACTTCGATTTCAGCCTAAAAAACAGCAGTTTTCGGTTGCCTTACCAATGCCATAGCTCCTTTGCCGATTGCGCTAGAGAGCTGTTCAAGGGCTCAAATGGATCGGCCAGTCTAGTAGATTGCACACGAAAAAAAATTTTTGGTTGGGAGGTGCGGATTTTTTGTGACTGACATCATAACTGAAGTAGTTTTGGGGTCATTTTGGCTCATGTTGCCTGACCTAAGGCCCAACCGCTTGGCCAAAGAGTTTCGCCGAAGTTTTCATTGGAAACTAGGCTCGAGTCCAAGTCTTTTTAGCCTTTGATCAACTTTCTAGCGTTTCTGGTTCAAAAGTTATGATCTAAAGTAAACAAATTAATTAATTATCTAATTAGCCAAATATTTTTACTAAGTTACATCATAACTTTTGAACCCGAAACCCCAGCAGGTCATCCAAAGTATCAAAAGACTTGGATTGTAGCCTAGTTTCCAGTAAAAACTTTAGCGAAATACTATCACCTAACGGTTGGCGCCCAGGGCTAGGCAAAGTGGGCCAAGGGTGGCCTAAAAGTCCTCCACTTATGACGTCACTCACAAAAAACCTGCACACCCTAAGCAAAAAATATTTTTTCGAGTGCAGACTAGAAGACTTGCCGCATCTTTTGAGACTTTTACTGGGTCTGTAGAGCATACCGTACCAGAGAAATTCCTGCGCAAAGCCACGTGCGTTTAGGCTTTTTTTTCCGAAAATCCCCGAAACCTAGCAGATGACAAAGAGTTAATAAATTTCGCTAATAAATGGCGCAGGGGACAAACTGTAATAATTTCACAGTGATATTGAGTTTTATCGCTCAAAATCGCATTGATTTCAAAACCCAAAAACACCCAGGAAAACCTGGGTTTCTTCTCTCAGCTACCCAAAACCGGGTTTTAAAATTTTGCCTCGAATTGGAAACACTACAAGCACTTGAAGGCAGAACAGTTAAGATTGAGAGAAAAAAGATTTGAAATTAACAAAGATGATTTACATGTGACAAAAGAACAAAAAAAAGAAGAGCAAAAGAAGGCAATTGAAAAAAAACTTTGAAACAGACATACTTGAAAAAATGTTTACATTTTCTTGAAACATCATATAGATCCAGGCAATCATTTGGAAAAAAAACGTAAGAAAACAAAGCAATTATTATTTTCCTGTTGAACCCCTACGAAAGCTAACTCTTATTAAAAAAAAAAAACATAATAAAACCAAGCAAATCTGCAAATTTCATGTTACTGTTAAATCTTCTTGTTGGCAGTTTACACCTGCTATCAATTTTATTGCTGACTTATCAGGTGTAATTGTGTTGTTGCCTTGTTGCTGGTGTGTAATTGTGTTGCTACTTTATTGCTTGCTTTAGTGTTTAATTTGTATTTGGTTTAAAAGTTGCATCTGGAAACTAAAATGTGCAGTGCAAATATAGCTTAGATCAGTGTTTTTCAACCAGGGTTCCACGAGTGGCTGCTAGGGGTTCTGCCAAAACAGACTGAAATTGCCTGGAATGAAATTCACATCCACAGTTCTGTGTTCTTGTACCAATACCGCTGTTTAAAAGGTTTATTACAGAAAGTAGGATAGACATTTGGATCATTGCATAGGGTTCCATGGGCAATGCAAACATTTGTGGAAGGCTCCCTTGCAGCAAAAAGGTTGAAAAACACTGTCTAAGATAGTAAGCCAGCATAACGCAGTTGTTGCTCTGTTATATTATTAGATTTTGTCATCTAGGTGTCTTATCAATAAGCAATCCTTTGTTAATACATGCAAGGACAAATTAGTTACACAAAGGAATGTAACAAGCAAGCAATGTAAACTGTTTTCTACATACTGCATATACTTCACACACAAAACCATTTAAATTGTGCACTTATACATAATATTAAGATGGTGTCACACACATCACATTGATCACAGAATGTGACCAAATTACTTTGTTTCTATGCCAAATCTAAATGGTAAGAAAATCATTAATGGGATAAATGTGTTCAGAGGTAAATTGAAGATAATTCAAAATATAATTAAAAAATACCTTGTAAAACTTTTTCAAACATACTTAATGCAAAAAATGTGACGTGTGTGACATAAATATTTGCCAAAAAGAGCTACTATTTTGGAGGTAACATGCAAAATAGAAATTTCATGCCTTGAAGAACACAATATATCTCTTGCACTCAATGATGCACCAAAAAGTAATTGTGAAAAGGTTTTATCAACATCAAAACAATTTAGAAACAGATCGTGTAATATTTAAACAACACATTCAAATTTTTTCATTGACCTCTATTCTCCACATGTCACCACTAGATGATGCTGCACATAGCATGTGTTCCACATACAAAAAGAAAAACTTCAGAGCTTCTAGTTATAAGAGTTATCAATGAAATATGTCTGAACTTAGTTTGAAAAAATAGTCCGTGGTTGACGTTTGCATGGAATCGCCCTTGATGGCCGCACATTGAATGGCTTCCTTTGATCTTAACAAACTGAATTTAGCTTTAGCTAATATACTGAAAGTATTCGAATCCTAACTGAAATGGTGACAGACATGATAAAATGGCACTAAAGACCACCTGCATCAAAAATGTCAAATTCAAGATTATCTAAACAAGTATGGCTTGTCAGTAAGTAGGATTCTGTACTTTTATTAGAGCGAAAATCTAAACTGTGCCACACAAAACCTTTGGCAGGTTGGGCATGGCTTCAAGCAGCAACAAATTTCTTATTGTGTTGGTCACTTTGTGTGTATATATGCAAATTGAACATGTCTTCTGTTTGTGGTATCTCTCCACCGCACTCCATCATGCCCGTAGTGGTTAATGTGATGTTAACTGTGGCCGCCACACTAGCATAAGCCTGTTCATTCAGCGTATACCATAGGCTACATTTCGAGATTAACTTGTTGATGTTCGATTGCCATAAGTGCAGCCTATTAGGACCAAGGAAACATTAAAATCTGATTAAGATTTGTGAATAATACTACAGAATTGATTCATTGCATCTTTATTTCTAGTCATTCCAGATTCATTCCACGGGTTGGACATAGCTGCCTTGCAGTGTGAGGGAGGGTGCGCAAAATGGTACACTGCGTATGCGTTGAAACAATGCCTAAACAATGAATTATGTATATTGTGAAGACTACTGCAGAGATAACAGATTGAAATGTTTATGCCATAGTTGCCAAGATCAAAATAAGGGAATCACTCAAAAAAACACCCTCAACATGGGTTGGGGCAAGATGAAAGATGTAAAGAAAATCAAAGGTCTAAATTGGGCATTTGGGAAAATTGTAAGATGGAAAAAAATTATATGCAAATCCCAAGAGGAAAAGCAGGAAAAACAATAATTGCCAAAGTGTCTCATCTTAATAGGACTTTTCAGCTGCAGTAAAAAGTGGGAGCCAGTAGCAATCCACATGTTACAATAATAAAACAAGCTCTAGCTTGGTAGCAAGCTTGTGAGGAATCTGCCTGCTTGGCACCGCTTTCATCCTTTTGCAATGATTCAAACTTGCACATACTGTATCTGTCTTTCAATAGTTATAAGCCATAGTAGTGACGTACACAAGTACATTGCAATTTACTTCACAGGGAAGCTACTTTCATATATTGAACACACATTCCGTTGAATAAGGACTTCTTTTTGAATGAGGACTAAAGATGTGGAGTTTTGTGGGTAAATGAGTTGAATGAGGACTGAAGATGTGTCAAATACACGAAACTAGTTTGTTTTTTTGTTTTTTTTTAATCGGATCAGTATTTGCAAAGTTGTTGCTGGTTGAAATCTGCAGTGTTCCCGTATAATTTGTGTATACTTTTTGTGAATTTAGTGCCCTGCCATAAAAACCCAGTATCTTTGTCATCTGTGAATATTTTTAGCTGGAATTTTGCAAGAATGTGTCAGAAGGTACGTATTTTAAAAATCAATCATTGGCACTTTCCTTATGACCTTTGAACTTATGTAAATCAAAGTGAAGTAAGACATAGTTTTTATGTGCGCTCACACATGACCATATTTTGATTGCTTATAACTCAAAAAGATCAACTGGTATGAAGTTGATTCTTGTTTGATTTGAAAGCTATAGAATAAACGATTTTTTGGTTTCAGGACACTTTTGCTTATTTACCTATTTGATATAGTTTTTATCATTTTAAGCAAATAAGGGATTTTGACTCATTATGATAACAGTTTTTTTAAAAGTTAGATCATAGTAATTCCATGTATAATAAACAGATAAAACTGTATTTTATTAGCTTTGTTTGATTAATTTTTTGTTTTTTTCTGAGGTGGTGTCCTATCTATCAGATACTCCTCAAAATGCAAATAAATAATGTTATATAAAATCACAACTTCCAAGAGGTAACAAACAAGATCATGCCTTTAAAAAATGAAGATAGGCAGTGGCTACAGAACAGCTCGTGGATCTTTAAATTTGAAACCTTATTCGACTACCTCCTGTAACATGACAGTGACGCATGAGAATGCAGTGGGCTTGGGAGAAACATAGTAAATGGAAAAGCTAAGCCTAAAACCTAACCTTAACAGTAACCCTAACCTAATGCTAACCTAGCGCTACGCTAACCTAACGCTAACCCTTAAACGTAACCCCTAAACCAAAAGTTTGGAAAGTTTTGAAAAAAGTAAAGAAGTGGTCCCACAAATTGAAACGTGCAACCAGTCACTACTATGACAATGTGAGGCGCTAAGGTGAGAGGCAAATCGAAAACCATTGGAACAGCACACCTGAAATACATCTGCTAAGAAAGTTGAAAGTTGAGTATTTTGCATATAGATATGCAGTGCAATATAGAAATTGAAAAACCTTTTGTACTCTCTGTCAACATTCAAAGCAGATTACAGCTTCTTAGTAATTTTTTGCAAGAAGACACACAAATCACCATGTGGTGGCCTTGATGGTAATGTAAAATTATCAACTGTATCAGAAAGTATGCAATGTCCACACACATTGAATTCTAACAGTAACAGATATGTTGGCACACTCCACTGAAAAATTTCAAAGTATTTTGTTAGCTTTCCAGTGAAACTATTTGCCAAGCAGCAAGAGGCAGTGCAGCTTCGATTTCACCAATCTTATGCAATCAAGGGTATACAAAACTTCTACTACTCTCATCAAATTCATCCAATACAAATTAAAATGAAAGGAATAAGTCCCCTTAGCACTTACTCTTTAGTAGTGCAAACTTCAACTAATTATCAACCCAACCCATATGTTTAAAAGGAAATTACATTGCAGCTGTTTATGACAAAACATGGTACATGGGCATAGTGCAAGATGTTGACCAGGAACAAGTAGATGCTTCAATGTAATTGATGCATCCTAATGGATTTTCTTAATTTGTTTTGGCCACAAAAAGACAATTTCTGCAGTACACTAATGCAGCCACCTTATTTGCACTATTGAAAGCACCATGGCTAAACTTCAGCTCGTGGCTGCTACTACGTCTCCCCCAAAGAACAATAACAAAGACAATGAAGAAATTTTAGGAAATTAGCTCTATTAATATTGCTGCATCTATGGGCAAAATTATTATAGGTTACTGCTTTTTAACTTTGTATACTAGGTGAGGTTGTTGTTGGGAAGGACTTCATTGTAATTGTTTATACCATGCACGTCGAGCATAGGATCAACCATGGCCTACTCAAGATATGGCCGAATATGTCACATTTTCCCGCCTGTTGTTAAGAGGCTGATTGTCAGCCTGCTAGGTCTGACTGAGTACAGGTGTGGCGTGTTTATAAGTGGTGAGTTTTGAGTTTGTATATTTAAAACTTGGCATCAGTTCCTCCATTCAGCCACTGTTTTTGTAAAACAATCTTACTGTGACATGTGCATACTGAAGCATGTGCTATTTAGTACCAGAGCCGTAGGCCTGCTAAGCTATTATACTGCAGGAGACCCAAGCCTCACATGTCTGGAAGTTTTAGTTGTCAATGATATGTATGTCTGATTTGTCAGTCAAGTTTTGCGCAGGTTTAAAAGCTAATGTTGCCAGTTCATTTTTCTTGAAAGCTACAGATTAGCTTTAGTCTTTTGATGTGGTTGAAAACATTTTGCAGTTACATATTGTTGGGGTTTTGTGCAGTGTAGTCACCAGTTGCTTGGGTTTGTAGCGTTAGCTTAAGATGTAGACGATAGAGTTATTTATAACATAACTAAAGGTTAGAGGGTAGGGGTTAGGTGTTAAAACAACCTTCAAATGTAGTGCATGAGACTGCTGGATCGTTTGTAGCCTGAGTGAACAGGCTACAAGCTGCCAAACAGGGTTACTTTGGACTTAACAGGTTTCTTGAGAGATTTAGGTTTGCTATGTTCATAAGCAAAATGATTGCTGGCTATTGATATTATATTTGGTAGGGAATATGACTAAATAATAATATATGCAGCAAACAAAAAAACTTTAAATCACAAAACACATAACTATTTAATTAAGAATGCAGAAATTTAATTTTCTGAAGAGCAGAAAAAAGTTATTTAACACAGTACGATTGACTTTTCTGATTTGGCTAGTTTTGATTTCAGCATGCTTACCTCAACTTTTACATACGTAAGAAAACAAGACTAATATCTCCTTCACAACTTCTATGAAATGATATGATAAGAATCTTAGGTAACCAGGGTAAAATGTTTTCCTGCTGTATATAAATGCATGATTAATTTTTCTTCTATAATTTCGTAATTGATTTTGACCTTTGAGCTTGTTGAAAAGTGTAAATATACATTATCGAAATCAAAATCTTGTTTGTGTGTGTCCCAGTTTACCCTGGTAACATGTAACATTTGTTTCATCTGATGAAATACATTTATTTCTGCAAAACCCCACTAATACTTAAATTTTAAACAATGGTTATGTCCCAAGTAGCCATAATTATGGGTATATATATTTGGAGAAAACATGCAAAAACAGTTTACATCATGCTACCTTGTGAGACCAGGGTAATTTGGGACACCAACAAATTTTTTTGAAAAAAAGAGGACAATTAACCTTCAAATAGCAAAGCAATTTAACAACTTCAAATAACAACTTGTTTAACAACTGTACACACTTATTTCAAAATAATCTATGGTCCTTTGAAAAAATAAAAAACACTTTTTTGTCCCAAGCAACACTGTTTGATGGTATTCAACAGCGAATGAGAAATTGCATAACTGTAAGTGCTATCCATATACTTGGAATGCTAAGCATACTGACTTGGTTAATCCCACAGGCAAACCAGCACTATGGAAAAATAAATGGTACATGCAGTAAGCATGCTTTGCAAGCAGGGTAGTGTAAGTTTGGTTTGGTGCTCTTAGTGAAACCAAAGTGCAGCAGGTCTAATAATCGTAACACGGCAGTCCTGACTCCTCAGATGCTGTGAGAATTATTTTTATATAGCCTATGCTCTGTTTCATTGTTAATGAATAAATGGTGTGGATGTTACAATGATAACCTACCAGTATAAATTATTGCAATATCATTTCTGGTTTAATTGTCATGCTTGCACATCATGAAAGAGCAACTGCAATGTGAATTGTAAATGTGTAACAGTTGGTACGTCATACTGTATGCTTTGACAGCTGTACATGGTAGAATGGTTAATAAGTGTTTGGTTCATGGTTGTGTTGCAACCTCTCCGGTGGTGTTGCATTGATTGTGTGATTCACCATGAACGGGATGTGCGCGAAGAACAAAAATGTATATGCGTGGTGCAAACAAGCAATAATAGAGTGATCCCGATGAAGTGATCTTGGTGAGTGACCGCTAATAATGCTTGTGAACCTGGTGAACAATTGATTGTGCTCGTTAACAGTGACGACAAGAGTGCTCTTGTCAGGTGATCTCTATTGTTGCTTGCTGCCACGGTGCGAAGCTTTGTGCACATGCCGCTACGGATTTCCGATCGTAACAGTTGCAACTCTGGATATAACAAAAAACATCAACAAGTGCTTGGACATTCTTATCTTTTCAAGAAACCTGATTTATTAACAAAGTGGATGAAGTTTGACAACCAATCTAAATGGAAGCCAATCAAAAATTCAATAGTATGCATAAAACATTTTAACACTTTGAGAGCCAGGGTACGATATATTCGTACTTTGATTTTGGCCCAAAACCAGCAGTTGTCAGTTGCCTTACCAATGCCCTAGCTCCTCCACCGATTGTGCTAGAAAGCTGTTCAAGGGCTCAAAAGAATCACTCAGCCAGTCTTCTAGTTTGCACTCGAAAAAACATTTTTTGGTTGGTGGTTGCGGTTTTTTGTGAGTGACGTCATAAGTGAAGTAGTTTTTGGCCCATTTTGGCTCATGTTCCCTGGCCTAAGGGTCTCACCCCTAGGTCAAACTATTTCACTGAAGTTTTCATTGGAAACTAAGCTCGAGTCCGGGTCTTTTGAGACTTTGATCGACTTTATAGCGTTTCTATTTCAAAAGTTACGACCTTAAATAAACAAGTTAATTAATTATCTAATTAAGCATTGCCTACCATTGCCACTTCAGTTTTGCAGTTAC
>Ga0210059_1014072_pt1 | contig 11868 bp, 8 predicted proteins | sample Ectturendosymbi2_FD_188042 | JGI IMG/M metagenome (GOLD analysis project Ga0210059, IMG submission 188042) | Ecteinascidia turbinata endosymbiont from Florida, USA - Sample 2 (SPAdes) (version 2) | ecosystem: Host-associated > Tunicates > Ascidians > Unclassified | place: Key West, Florida... | reverse complement strand
TTAATTTTTGCCAGATACACCTTGCGCTTGAGAATTCAGTAGAAACGCCATATAAATTTCATTGTTAACAAAGAACGCTCTCGTCAGAACTAGCAAATTTCCTCTCGAACGTTAGCAAACGTGCTCAATTCTCGTGTTAGTGCTGTACTGCATATCTGCGCTCTACGACGATCGTAACACGGTTGACTGAACATGATGACGTCATAAAATCACTGCTCAGAAGGGCCCCGCGCCTGGGTCTTGCATTGGGCTCCGCGCCCAGGTCTTGCATTGGGCCCCGCATCTGCTAAGGGCCGGCCCTGAATGTGGCACATAACAACGATCTGACGTAGTCACTGGCGTTTCCGCAGGTACCAGTGATGCCAGGTTATTTTGTAAAAACAAGCCCAAAATGGGTAATTTAACGGAAAAACAAGCCGAAAGTGCGTTTGGTAGGAAAATTAAAAAAAACATAAAAACAGCAGGTTAGCTTTAATACAAAAACAGAGAGGCAAATCCGAAAAAACAAGCCCAAAATGAGCAAATTTACACAAAAAACATGCCCAAATTTCGTTTTTCAGTAGATTGAAAGAGCAAAATGTCCATGAAATTTGACAAAAAAGCAATCCGCAATACAGAAATGTGCAAAATACAAGCCCAAACAAAAGCAAATTTTAATCAAAACAAGCCCAAAATGAGCAACCCGTAAGTCTTTAAAAAAAACAAATCCACAAAAAAACAAGCCCAAATTCGCGGGAAAACCGCAAGGTTAACAACACTGGCAGGTACATCGAGGACTTGAGATAAACAGTTCAGGTGACGACATAATACTTATTCTCATTGTGGGTTCCGTTTGTTACAGCACAATTCCGGTGGCAGTAGCCAGCATAGTGAAGTAGCGCTGTTTGACTTGTATGTTGTAGTGAGCGTAGTCACTTGGATGCGATTTAGATCAGTTCTCTTCAAATGGGGAGCCTCACGGTTTTTAATTGTCGTTTGGAATAGTCTGCAACACCCATAGTCATTTCTGTATAATATTTGTTATTGCAGGTAATTTTGATGAAATGATAACAAGAAGCGGAAGCCAGTTGATTCTGTTTGTTTTGAAATCGAAATAAAGAGAACGGAAAGAAACAAACAATTCGTAATGAGTAAAAGCACGAAAGTAATGAAACAACGAAAGCGAGAAAGCACTTTCATTCATGGACGTCAGCAGAAATTTTTCCAGGAGGGCAACGTCGACATTTTGTTCATCATTTTCAAATTGCTGACGATCAGTGTTCGCTCTGATATAATTTTATACTGAGCAAATATTTGTTTCAGTGAGCATGATTATTTTCAATCAATTACTAACTTTGTGAATTATATAATATATATACAATCTTATCAAACTACGAACAAAATACACATTTCATTCAAATAGCTTCTTGTTTGCCTGCTGTTTCATTGCTTTGGAATGTTGCAAGTGCGCGAGAATGAGATTTCACTGCGCAACAGTTCTCGTGGTCCTGTGTATTTGCGCATCTTGGAGGGAACATTGCTGACGGTGCAATGCAAATAGACGTTCACAAAACGCTTTATCCTTTCTACACTACAAAGAAAATGCCCCGTGTTACGGTAACAATCACAAAAAAACGCTTCGTTGGCAGCAATAGCCAGGTATATTAGTATTACGACAATTTACACAGTAGGATATCTGCAGATTTTCAACGCAGGGCATTTCTTTTCAAGTAAGCATTGCTATGATCTGTAAATTAAGAAGCATTGGATTGCCGTGGTTTTCAACGAAACCATAAATTATGACTTTATATTTACTTAGCAAACATGGCCGCACACAGCTGATATATTCAACTGAACTAACAACTGAACATGTTTTTGAAAATTTCGGGGGGAATTGCCTGGTTGCCCTCCCCCTGATTGCGGGATCTGCTAGCAAGACTTGTCAGCATCACTTAGAAACAAGAGCTGTAAACGTCTGGGATCTCGTCCAAAGCGATCAATAGAACCTTGCTACACAAACTGGACAATTAAGCAGATCTGCATGTTGACACGACCACGGACAAACTTACTAGAATTAGAACACCACGCAGGTTTCGCATATTGAGCAGATGAATTATGAAAACTCGTCACAGCAAATATAGCTTTGCACTCAGTATTCACTCAGATGTCAGAAATAAACCTTAACGATTAAGACATATTCCCACAAGCCTGCATAGATGTATTCTAACAAGCCACGTAATTTTATACTGCACGAAAAGAAGCCTGCATAAGTGTAGTTTGACACTCAGGCAGATTGGTCACACTCGCACTAATAACGGATTTTTCAAACTTGTGGAAGCATTGCTACAGATTCACTCATGCTTCTTTTCACAAAGTATAAATGCACGTGGCTTACCGCTATCAGCATGTCACTGTCTCGCTGCATTAACTGCTAAGATGTGTGCGTTCAACAGTCTCATGCAACAAAACGCCTGCTACCATATTATAAAGTGAACCTTTGCCGATTTGTTGCCATGCTATTGTTACGCAATGAAGACCAACATTAGAACAATCCGCTCGCGAGTTTTGCAACCCGCCTCTGCAGGCAAAGGAGGGGACATATGTGACACTATACTGTAACTGTGAACCTGACTCTTGCGAGAAAAAGGATTAAGCTAGCCTTGACTATTTACCGTGATTTCATCCAAAATTGTTTTATCAGAGTTTGAGAGGAGGAGCAATATAAATTGAAAACAACTGGAGCCCCAATGTTTTGGTCTGGGGTCGAATGTCATCTCTTTCCTTTTTGCAAAGGACTTTTGACTGAGATGGCTGCAATGGCTTTGTCTGGCGAGGAAGGTGTAGGGACTGGGGCACAATTGGCCCCCAAGTAAGCATGCCCGTAAATAGATGGCGCAGGAAAATTTTTCGTTCCCTTTGGAAAAACGTTTTGGACTTAATTTAAAAGTATTGCGCATAGTTTAAAAACTTTGGGCCCCTCTCAGAAAACTCTTCGCCCCCCAAACATTTTATCTATTCACTCACTCCAAATCCACATGTCGTGTTCTTTTAGGCTAGCCTACCAGTCTAGAGCTTCTAAACATGAAAATTGAAAAGCGGTAGAACACTTAAAAATGTATTTAAGATAATAACGAAAAACTAGAACTTTTAAACTCCTTTCAAAAATTAATTGTGGCAGCAAGCAACAATAGAGATCATGCTCGCAATCTCTCTTCGCGTACGCTAGTCATCATGTTCAATCGTTCACACGTTAATATCGGCAGAGCTACCACGTCGCAATCTCTCTTACTATTGCTTGCTCGCGCTACACATATGATGGTGTTAATCTTCCCGCACATCCCGTTCGTGGTGAATCACACAATCGATGCAACACCACCGGAGAGGTTGCAACAGTATCCAGCACAGCTGCCAGATATTTCTATTGGTTAACAGATTTTAGATTTTTACCACCCATGTGTCACTAATGGGGTGACTGTGCTTTTAGCAGTCTTAGCCTTAAACGTCATACATACAGTTTTGCTGAAGGTTGAAAATATTTCCATGTGATTCTGCATAAGCCTGACACACAGATAAAAGTTCTCTTCGCAACATTTCTGAAAATGAGAACTTTTCAGTTTTAATCAAGATGCAAACCGAACGATCAGGTCAGAGTAAAAATAAGTATTCTCATCATAGGCGTACGGGAAGGCATTTTACGGGGGAGGCGGAAAACAATTTGCCCTAAAAATAAACAACTTGCCCTGAAAGTAACTTTTTATTTTAATCCTAATGGGGCCTGAAACCTTATGCAAATCTGTTCTTATAGTTAAATTTATGTAGAACGGCTTCCTCTGTAACGTTAATTCGCCCATAACGTTACATTTTGTTTGGTCACGATGGCATTTTTTATATGCATTTCAATTCGCTTATAATGTCAATTCGGCAATAACGTTCTTTGTGCAATCCCATACAGATGCCGTCATTGGCAAATTCTGTAGTTACCTTGCTTGTTAACTCAAGGGATTGAAGTTCCTTGCGTGTTGTGTTCTCCCAGACAAGAAACTTTACGGTAATTGCTTTTACTGATGCATATATGTACACGACTTCGATGACGCAACGCAATGTTTTAAAAGCGACGGTTCCGGATCGTATGGTCTGACTCCCTAAACCTGCATATGTTATAGCTGCTGTGCGCTTGAGCAAGGCACTTAAAGACGCGGACTCAAAGGAGCCAAGCAATCTGCACTTCCGTGCTGCCCGCTTCTAAAACTCCTGTTAATCAAAAAATCTATCATCTTAACACCCTGCATCTCTACCCAGCGAAAACGAACAAAGACTCGAAAATGAACAAAGACTCGAAAACGAACAATGAAAGAGCTACCGAATCCTTACATCAAGCTGTTGAACTATCGACATCCGTTTGTTCGACTTTTACTGAAAACGAGGGCTTGGTCCAGATCAAAGTCACTATAACCAATCACGACGTTGGTCCTGATTACACACTACACTAGGCCAAATTACACTGATCGCCCCCAAGTGAATATACACTGTATTGAAAATTTTTTCACAGTTCACGATTTTTGAGCAACTTGCGCTTGCCCTGAAAAAAAAACAGAGTTGCCCTGAAAATTTTCACTGTAGTGTGTATGCTTTTTACATTCAGGATTTTTAACAACTTGCGCTTGCTCTGAAAAACAGAGTTGCCCTGGAATTTTTCACAGTGTTGAATATACTTTCTACATTCAGGAGATTTGAGCAACTTGCGCTTGCCCTGAAAAACAGAGTTGCCCTGGAATTTTTCACTGTATTGAAATATTTTTTTATCATCCAGGATTTTTGAGCAACTGTAGCGCTTGCCCTGAAAACAGAGTTTGCACTGAAATTTTTCAAACCCGGGGGGGCGGCCGCCTCCCCGACCCCCGCCTCGTACGCCTATGATTCTCATACAAACACCTGGTTCCGTACTCCAACTAGTGTAGTCATGACTTTAGTGTGACAGATGTATAGGCTACTACCGTAGCAAACCTGCCTAATTTTCGTCTTGTTTTAGGAAATTCGTTCGTGCCCTATTCTTCTAGCATGTGCTTGAATTTCTATCACAAATGAAGATCCCAAACTTGAAAAAGCCTACGTCAAGGGTGAGGAGATCTTTGAATTCTACCATTTCGGGCAAAACGGATCAGGTGTGTTTGGGGCAAAACGACTTTTTCTGGCATCTGTGAGTTGTGTGCAAGTTTTTAGAAGCACGTTTAGGGCTTTGAGCTTTCAGGACTTGCACTGGTTGCAAAAGTTAGGGTCTTGTAAAGGGTCATTTGTAGCAAAAGTGGTCTAGTAGGTAGATGCGTTCAACACGTAACTAGCACTCATATGACACTTTACTAAACCTTTTTCCCAAGCCGTGGACACTAAAACGTGAAACAGTCCTCAATCTAAATTTAGTTAAAAACTATCAGGTTTCCAAATGAAAATGTAGCTAAAGAACGCTTTTACAAGAAATGTACTACGTTAATAATGGTGATCCGCTTTACCCCTGCCAAAAATAGCAATCAAAAGGTCGTAGAAGAACAAGCGGTTTGACGAGGCACTAACTGCTATGTCAAGATTTCTCTTATCAATTTGAAAGCAATTTGCACGGTTCAACAGTACCCTAATGTTATAAAGTTTCACGAGGGCAAATTGAGGCCTGTCTAAGAAGAAATAGTACACTAACAAATATATAAAAAATGCCTTAAAATACGAACATTTTAAACTATCTCCCAAGTTGACAGTTCCAGCATATTTGTGGTGGAATATCAGTCATATACGAAATTTTCGATCAGGTAACCTGTCTCAAGATAAATCTTGTAAGGAGATAATTAACGAGCAAGACAAAGAAAATTCAATAAGATTTCTTAAAAATGACTAGAATATAAAATTTCATGTTTATTCTTTGAAAGTTTCTACAAATCTCAAAATTGCTATGCAATGTTTTGAAATTTTCGGGGGGGAAATGCCCCAAATTCTCCCTCCTGGTTGCGCGCCTGCGTCAAGCAGTCAATGTTCTGTAGTTGGTGCAGTAGGGTATAGCCTATGTTTGATCCCACACAACCGACGCAACAAATGGGGCCCACAGTTTGCTGACCACTGCGCACAGTGTTATTCGTTTAACATATGGATTTATAATTGGTTTAAAGTGTTGAGTTTTCATTGGACAACTCTAATGCACGATAGCCTAGACTGGATGTTACAGGCGCGGGCAACGCATACGATTTTACACAGGTCCGTAACCAACTTGCGACACCAGGAGGGGCGAAGAGTTTTCTGAGAGGGGCCGAAAATTTTTGAACTATGTCCAATAGTTTTGAACTATGTCCAACACATTCTCCCAGGGGGAGCGAAATATTTACTAGGGGGGCTTCGCCCACCAAGGTTACGCACCTGATTTTACATGATTGTTCACCTTGGAAACTGGTTATTCTATTCTTGTACAGTGAAAGGATACAACGCAGGCCTACAGCTGTGGCGTGACTGACGGGGTAAGAGGGTGCAAACCTCCCCCCTGACAAGCTAAACGCAAAAACCGGGACCCATTTAGTTTATATTTCTGTATTCAGTACTGTTTTGGTTTTCAGCAGTTTTTTTGCGTTTCTCGGAAGTTCTTTGGACTGTTTTTCGGGGATTTCGGGTTTTTGTATTTTTTATTTATTTGTTTATGAGCAGACACGAGTACATAGTATGAACACACACACTGTGCAGAACGCAGGTTGATAAAAAACAGACAAAACAGAACGTAATACAAGGCATTGAAGCCGGAATCACAAGGTTACAGACACTTTTTGCAACTGCATTTTAAGACATAACAATAGGGTTACAGACACATTCTTAACACTATTGTTAGCTAACACGTAACACTTGTTACAGCACTACTGCGGTGTAGGGCGCTAATTCCTAAATTGGTCGAGTCTAGGTAAAATGCGAAAGCATTGTGGCTTGACACGCCATCGATCAAACGGACACTGCAAAGTTCGATCACTTAATCACAGAGTAAAATGCGATTATAGTGTTCAAAGAATAGTGACGAGTTTTATGTCACCTTGCCCGCCGATCACGTGACATAATGTTCTTCATGGGTGAAAAGTTCTCCATTTTACAATAATCTTAAGCCGATCAATAGTAGACCCGCTGTGGTTGAGCATAGCTTAGTCACATACATTCGTACTCAACTTACAACACTTCAACCCCGTGGCCAGATGTTGGAGTCAAGCATTGAATTTGATTTGGTTGAGCATTGGTTTATGCCCAAAACGAGAGAAACATCGATCAGCACGGATAAACAGCCAAGCCATATTTTACAGCACTTCGAGAGCAATTTTGCTATAATATCGAAACCATGACATCCGTTCAGTAGCAGTGATTCAATTGTGAATGCCTAATCGTTGCAAATACAGCGCTATTTAAAGGCGAAAACAGGTGCGAGTTGTACGGGACCTTGAATGTACGCTTACATTTAGCTTACTTGGTCTCCGCGTTACTGTTATGTGTGGAGCTGTTAGGTTTTAGTTCGTTTTTGTCACTAGAGGCGATACAAGCACGTCGATACGGAGTGATAACGCGTCTGCATGCACACAAGGTGGCGGGGTTGTCGTTGACGATATTGTGGTGAGAGCAGGTTTGCAGCTGCGTTGCGGTTTTTAGCAGATGAACTCTTCCAGGTCGAAAGTTGGTTCGTTCTTTATCGGTCTAGATTCCACCAGTTCTTCGTCAGCCCATCCGATGCCTTTTTCTTTATCATTTCCCCCGTCTACCTCATATCCTTCTGTTATGTATCCATTCCTGCTCCGTTTGCGCGGCGAGATTGCCTTCCCAGGGGGTCGCCTCTCCTCGTTGAGAAAGTTGTTATCATGGAAGTTTTCGACCGCATTCGGCACACAGCGGCTCAGATCCCATGGTAAATCGCTGGCGTCGCTTATTGCTGCCTTATCTTGGCTTCCGTCATCCGCTGCAGTCAAGTCTTCATAGCGTGCAGTGATTCGGTGCGGTGGTCCTAAAACCCGAAGGTTTACGTCGTCAGCACGAATCAATGCTTGTCTTATTGGTTCGCTTATCGGTTACTGTGGTGTGTTATTACAGCTGAGTTTCGGTCAGGTTGCCGCCTTCTTCCTCATGGTTGGTTCGGTTAAATGGCGATTCGACGTGACACAATTGCAATAGATTAGCACTTGGTACTGAGAGCACAAGGCTCGTATGGGGTGATGACCAGTCTGTAATTTATTTTCGTATATGCTGGCCAAGGAGTTCGAAAACATGAAATCGTCAGTGCGGTCAAGTCGGTCACGCAAGTAAGTGCACATTTTTTCAGTTTGGGACAATCAACAAGAAACGGGCTAAACGATACATGTTGTGAGCAGCTCGGGGTATCTTTTATGGCCACAACACGAGTACAAACAATCTGACTTCATCAAAGCACGTAACCATACGTTGTTATATTTTCTGCATCTTTCGAGAAACAGGTACTTGTATTTACGTAGCAGAGCGTCAAAGGTAGGAATGTTACATTGAACTTGGTGGCTACTAACACTCGCGCTCCAGGGCAGCTTGCATAGAGCTCTGCAACCAAATTTATATGCCACCCGCAATCAATCTCTGCATGCATGACTTCCTGAAATTACACCATAATTGAGATGCATACATGGGCGTACAAAAGAAACGAAAAAGTACGTTTTTAACTGCATTTGAACAACGGGAAAAAGAGGCTCGCAGCTTGTTTGCTGCACAATATTGGTATCGCAGTTGTCTCTGAATGTCTTTGTCATCTGAGAGCTCAGTATCCAATAAAATCAGCAGATATATGTATTGGTCAGCAGATTGTACGTGTTGACCACCCAATTTCAATACTGGAGTGGCTGTGCTTTTTGCACTCTTAGCCTTAAACGTCATGCAAACAGTTTTGTTGCAGCTGAAAATAATCCCATGCGATTCTGCATAAGCCTGGCACACGTCTGGTATTCTTTGCAACCAACGTACACTTGGACAGAACACACAAATACATCAGGTGATTTAATAAGACTTCACCAACATAACACCCTGCTTTGATGTTGTTTAGTTCATTGGACAAATCATCTAAATAAACAGCAAACAATTATGGACTCTGTACTCCCCGTTGTCTAACCCCATTAGATACATGAAACGGTTCAGAAAAATGCTTGCCTCATTTAATTTGCATCGTTTGTTCTTTGTACCAATGTTTCAGTAGGCGCACAAAACACATTGGCACCTTTCTTTGAATTAGTTTCTCAAATAATTTCATGTGTAGTACTCGATCGAATGCTTTCGAGACATCTAAAAACCAGTGATGAGTCTAGAGACTTGGTCTCGGTCTCGAGACGTGTCTCGAGACCCGTTTTTTGGAGTCTAGGTCTCGGTCTTGAAGATCTCAGGTCTCGTCTCGGTCTCGAAGGATTTCGGTCTCGGTCTCGGTCTCGAGCTCTTCGTCTCGAGACTTTGCATAGGTCATTTTTTGTGAAGTTTTGGAAGGAGTTCCTAAAACGGTTTAAAAAATGATTGTTCAAAATTTAGCCGTTCAAAGAGGTCAGTGGCTAAGCTTTCTTTGTTGTTATGTTGTTTGCGAGATGCAGAAAACAATTTGCCCTCTACCCCATTTAAAATTTATACTGAGTTCAATTAAAAATGTGCATGTACCAAAGAAACCCCAGCGCGTAATATCTGCAACTAGCGGTTGGGAGTACTTTGCTAAGGACTATCTTTGAACTGTTTTTCCAAGATTTTTGTTATGAAACCCATAGTCTTATTCAAAAGAGGTGGGAGAGTGCCAAAAGTTTCTTTTTTGAGAAGCCAAATAAAACCATGTCTTCTTTCGAAGTGCTTTTCAAAGCACTCTATTAAAACACACTGGTGAAGTTTTTTTGTTCTGCGTGATGCAGACTTTTTAAGTTCAAAAATGCCTCGGAACTCTCTTGAGGAAAAGTTTTACTCATAAGAGTTTTATACAGAGAGCAAAAAATGCGTCATAGCTGATCTGTTGCTCTGACGTGCTGCTAAAGGCTTTACGGCCTTTCTGCATTTTCTAACCGACATGCGGTGTTGCGAAAACTCTGTGTCAGCAAAAACGGATATTTGGAACTGTTGTGAATATCAGTTTAACGTAAAAATATGGAAATCATGAAAAACTTGAAAAACTTGACAATAAAAAATAGCAAATCTAGGAATTATACACGGAGCCATAAAATCAGCAGGAAGGCGAAAAAAAAATCTTCAATACCAAGGCAATGGTTACCTGCTAAAGATCTGCCGCAGTTGTAAAAAACTGATAAACTACGAGCACCTTGCTCTAAGTAAGACAAAAAGCAAACCCAGGTTCCTTCAGACTTCATTAGCCCTGTGTTGTGCACTTTATTGTTGCCGTAGAAAACACATCGAATCCACGGTAACAGCTAATTCACAAATAATGACAAAAAATAAAACTTTCCCGCTGAACCACAGCGTAGCATGTGCCAGCTATGCTATTTATTAAGCGATACACACATGCATATGTAACAAAGGCAGGAAAAATAGGAAATGTAATGACGAGAAGGGTGGCTAATAAGCAGAGAAAGCAAGATCCGTAATCGAGAATTAGAAACAAGACCCTTTCAGTTTGTGAGTAGGCTATTTGATTGTGATGTTCAAAATGCTTTATTATTCCTTATTGTTATAACAAGCATGATACATGATTTTCTCTCATTTTATATTGTTGTAAGCAAATGTGAGGATTGAAAAGGGGAAGCATTTTTATGGTCGGCCCCGGGCGACATTGACATTGCTACGCCACTGCAGTTGAGCTTGCGATGGGATATTACCTCGCTGTCTCAAAGTGCAAACCTAATTTGTGCGAAAAAAGTCTATTACTCTAATAGGCCTAAATAAGTTTTTCTTTACGTCAATAGCAGAATCACAAGCAAATTCTTTAAAAACTTATTTTGGACAGAGTGAGCAAGTTTGGATGGATGAAAAATTAGTTCCAAATTTTGCTTTTGAAATTCAGAGTAGTGCTTTCGTTTTTTTTAAATCTCTAAATTTATCACCTCTTAATTCTAAATCTTTAAAGAATTCTTCATCAATTACTTGTCGTGTGAGGAGAAAAGTAATTAGGAAAGATCTAGGTAACGTTACAAAAAATGGCAAAGCTTTGTTAGCCAAAATACACGAAATATGTTGCGAAGAAATCTGAGTGTCAGTGCAGATACCCAGTGTTAAAATAAAAAGAATGTAGTGAAACAGGTAAGTGGTAGATAGTAAAAAACTTTAAAAGTTTGTTACTTCATTGGCAAATGATACAAACGACGAAACACCTTGGCAAAAATTGAATGATGGAAAGCAACCTTTCCTGTGGAGTTACCACTTTACTGTGTTGTTTTGACCAGTGCAGCTGGGGCTGTATACACTCGCATACATCAACTGTGCTTGTTTTAAAATAAAAAGTAATGATTCGCCTCTTCTCCACTTTCTCAAATAACATAGGCCTACTTTAATACTAGGTATGAGACCAGAACATAGGAGCTTCATCAGGGCATCACCTCCTGTCCTCACACAGAAGGGTTGGTATTGTTTTGTAAAGAACAAAACAATTACAAACTTTTCTGAGTCAAAACAAATTTATTGAAGCATGGCAATGGCAAACACCTCGGATAATTAATTGGTTCACCGACATTTTTCGAGTGGAAAATGCGTAGACCCTTTAAACCAGTGGTTCTTAACTTTTCTACGCACTCGTACCCCCTGAGCTTTCATAAAATTCTCTCGTACCCCTTGCCTGAAGGCAAGTAGTAACTGTTACCAACGTAGTTCACATGGTGTCACAAATTCTTCAGCAGCTGTATAAGGCTCTCTTCTTGCCACACAAGAACGTAACTTTGCAACATGCCAGCAATAATT
>Ga0210059_1014071_pt1 | contig 11869 bp, 7 predicted proteins | sample Ectturendosymbi2_FD_188042 | JGI IMG/M metagenome (GOLD analysis project Ga0210059, IMG submission 188042) | Ecteinascidia turbinata endosymbiont from Florida, USA - Sample 2 (SPAdes) (version 2) | ecosystem: Host-associated > Tunicates > Ascidians > Unclassified | place: Key West, Florida... | reverse complement strand
CGAACGGTTGCATTCACAAAGTGTAGGTTGCGTGATGAGCCCAAGGACGCTGCTGATCTGGAATGGCCCCTGAGTGAAGGTATGCAAGTTAGTGCGCTGCCGCCTGTCTGAATAGCCATGTCATCTCTTGTTGAAGCGTCAAGTTGCTTAAACTGCCAAGTGTGACGTTTGTGGCACAAACAGTCACAATTGGTGAGCAAAAGGTCTGCCCGAAGTCGTTAAAATTTTCTACGATTCTGACTCCGACTCCTCAGGTTGAAAATCCTTCCGACTCCACAGCCCTGCTACTAGAGTCATTATAATGTGAGAAATTCGGCGTTTGTGCTTTTCAAAGTTGCGGTAAATTATTTATTTTCAAAATACTGGCTTCAAGCACTGATTATTCAAAATACCGACCTCTGCTAAATTAACAGCAAAATACCGGCTATCTGGCAACCCTAGTTCAGGGATGTAGGGCCAACAAAAAAGGTGTGGGAACCAGAGATCAGCGGAGTCACATTTTTCCGACTCCACATCTGCTCCGACTCAGTAAAAGTTTGGAACATCAACTCTGACTCCTGTTAACACTCCAAAAACTTCCAAGTAACTCATATCAAAAAGATATTGTCTATTTTGCCTTTGATAGAACACAAATGGTTGAAATGGTCACGTGATTAGCACAATACAGAGACACAACATGTTGAGGTTTAAAATTATGGCTTAGCCTATTATTTAAACAACGTAGACAAACAGTCACTGAAAGCTTGCCCATATTTGAATTAGACATTACGGTCAACTATGTAGGTCATGCATTCCAGACTTGTCATGTGATCACTTCAAACAAATGTGTGCAGCTACTGACAAAATAACTTCAAAACTCAAGTGTTTTGTCTGATGAGGCAAAATAGACGCTGCTTATCAATATAGGCTACACTTTAAAAGTATAGGTGCTGCAGTAATTAAATTATGAAGTGGAAATTATTGAAACACTAGTTAAGTAGTTCAAGCTTCCTTCAATTAACCAGATAGATGACAAGTATTTGAAGTGAGTCTTAACCTAAATTTCAATATTTACAAAAGACTCATTTTAAATCTCCGAGGTCAGGAGCTGATCACCTGTTCACAAATATTGAATCGTACTTTAACGATGTGTTCAGATAAAAGTTTGAACTATGAATGTTCCAGACTGAGACATTAACATGAATGTGCCAGCAAATCGTACAAAAAAAATTAACAAGATGAACATTTACATTACGCAACAAGAATCCCATTCAAATTTATGATAAGCAATAGAGAGGCAAAACAATATAGGTTATCTTCAAAGTTGCAACTATCATGGCAAACATCCAACCTTGTTCAGTATGGCTCCAATATGTGGGCAGAGGTTGACCTATGCAAGCGGTGGCTAGACTAGAAATCTGCACAATGAATGCGAATAAATACTCTATTGTTCTACTGCACATTACTTCTAACATCATCATCGTCAAATCCTGTCACTAGTCCTACAGTGTATAGGTTATTTCGGCACATTGTTACATCTCCACAATCTGTTTTGTTAACCATTGTTTTTGTCATGTGTCTTGCCCGCATCATTAGCCCTACATTCTCACAGTTAGGCCTCGTCATTTGCCTTGCCCACATAGGCCATAACTGTGAAACCATCATTAGTGGTGAAACGCTCAGTACTCCCACCCAGTGTCACACCTTTGTGATATATGACGACACTGGTCAGAAAATACGTCTCAATTAATTCCATTGTTTGACAAGCATCATTACAGAAATTAGGTCGATTAAAAATTTTGATTGGCTCCTGCACAGCCTTAATGTTGACTCCGGCTCCAGTCTAAAATGCAAACTTCGGCCGGAGTCCACTCCGGCTCCGTGATCATATCTGCTGGGAACGCATCCAAATAATAGCCATTTTGAAACAGCTTCAAACTTATTTTAAACCAAAACATGAAAAAGTTGTGGGAACACTGTTCCCACCCTACTACACCCCTGGGTATGTTTAAAGTTAGCAATAGAGGGGGAAATATATTCATAAATCATTTACTTCCGAATATTTATACATTATCAGTGCATCTTATTTTCAAATATCATTATACGCGTATTGTTAAATATATCTACGATTAGTCATGATCAAATATTTTGTCATAAGAAATTTTAGGGGTACATGGTCAGAGAAAGGTTGGGAACCCCTGTATTATACCGTAATGCAGTAGCCTACTACTGAAAGGAAGTTATTGACAACATCGATTTAGACTCACTCAGAATTTTAGACTTATCATCAGTGATGGAGTTTCGAGACTTGGTGTCGACACCCGTTTTTGCGAGTCTCGGTCTCTGGTGTAGTAGGCGGAGGTGCAACCCCACCCTCAAAACTTCAGAGTTAGTGAAAATCCGGGAAAAATCTGTGGCAATTTGTGAACACATTTGCAAAATAGCTGTATGTGCTTTGAATTTACAAAAATGACACCAAAATCAAAGTGTTGACGTTTTTTTTGGGGAATTTCGGCTAAAATGGTGCTTTGATTTTAAAAAATGAGCCCATGAGAAGAAATGCAGTCGTTTCTGAGGTCATTTTTCTGGAGTTTTTTTCGGGCAAGTTAAGGGAAATTTGGGCAAAATTCCTTCACACACACAAAAATTTGCCAACTCCGGCACCTATGGTCTCGGTCAAAATCCTATTGCCTTGAAACTTTGAATACTGCAAAGATATGGCTTACTAAACTTCTGTGGTTTATCGTGTTTTTTGCCTGCTGTATTTGCAGGTACAAAATAAGGAAAAACGCCAAAATTTTGAAAAATTTTCAACTTCGAAGTGGCGGCATTTTTTGGAAATTTTTTAGGAAAACATCGGCATAATCCACAAATTTTCTAACTCGATCTCGAAACTCAAGTTTCGGATTTTTTGATGAAGTCTCGGTCTCCAAGTTAATGTCTCGACTACATCTCTGTAACCTAGACCCACTTTGCTTTATTTCAGTATTTAGTATTCTTTGGTGTTCAGTAGGTTGTTTTTTGCGTTTTTCAGAGTGTTTTCCATTGATTGCAGGTTTCAGTATGGACATCCACAATAGGATTCACTATCATTTCACACATCTTTTTCTGAGTGTAGGCCAGTGGGCCCCCTTCACCTAGTTTTCCCACCCTGGCTCAAACCTCTAGTCACGCCGCTGGTCGTATGGGGCGCAAAATAGAGGTTGAAGAAGACTTAAGTCACAAATTTTAATTTTTGCCATGCAATTTCTGCGCCCCGGTAGTGGCGCCTATGGCACCAGCCCATCATAGGCGCAGCCAGAGGGGTCATGCCCCCCGATTTTTAGCGTTTCCAGTCATGTTGTGCATTGAGAAGCGGGGTCCCAAACAAAATGCTGTTGCTCGCTTAAAATCAAACACTTCGTCCACCAAAAAATTTTGAGCTGGCTACGCCACTGGTGCTCCTAGTCCATTATAGCACAGTGTTATGAATGCTGGCCCCGTGTAGAGTAAAAGTTAACTTTTGTTTGATCATAAAAATAAAAAAACGCGGGTTGCGCTTCCTTTCAACCAGGGCTTTTTAGGAAAATGTTTGGTACCCAGTATGGACCCGATGATAATTTTCGACCCGAATCGGGTCCCTAAAATACTTTAAAAAAACCTGTGTTAACAGAAATTTAGCAAGCGCGCAAATCCAGTCCAGCGCCCACAGTGCTGCCGCCAACTGATCAAGGTGATGCATCCCGTGTTTAAAGTGTTGAAGAAAACTTGCCATTGACGAAAAATTCAGTTGAAAAAAGCATCATGTGAAAAAACTGTGCCTCGGTCCCGCCTGACTTTTATTTTTCCGGTAGGGACCCTGGTTGTTCTCCAGTTCGGATTCCTATTAATAAACAATACCGCAATTCAAGTCCAAAATTGGCCCTACTATTTGAGATGAGAAATATTGCAATAATTATAATCAATCACAGGAACGCGCACTTCAAAATAAACGTTGCAAAGTGGTCTGATATAGAATTTACGGCGGACTTTCAATAACGCTGTTTCAACAAATGACATTTAGCAATCACGTTAATATCTCGACACCAGAGTCCGTTATTAAAACTGTATGTTCCGCTTGCGCTGATCTCTGATTGTCTGTAGATACCACAGTCCATCCATCACTGAGAAGCCGCGTTTCAGGCACGCCTTCCATTAAGATGGGCTCGATCGTGAAGGTCATGCCGGGCTCCATTGTCCCAGGTCTGACCTTCAACCTGCGATAATGGTGTATGTTCGGCGGGCCATGAAAATAAGAGCCAATGCCATGGCCGACGTACTGTCGGCACACGCTGAACTGTAAACTATTTGCGTACGGTTCGATCGCCTTTCCGATGGCGTTAAACGTTTGCCCGGGACCACAAACATCGATACCTCGCTGCAAGCATTCGCGAGTAGCGCGTATAAGCTTTTTCGCTGCCGCGTCCACGTTGCCAACAGCGAATGTGTCTGACGTGTCACCGTGGAAGTCGTCGTAAAACACAGTGACGTCAATGTTGATGATGTCACCGTCCAGCAATTGCCGATCATCCGGGATCCCGTGCACGACGACGTTGTTAACGGAAGTGCAGCAAGATTTTGGGAAGCCTCGATACTTCAGTGGCGAGGGGTAAGCGCCACGGCTGACGATTTCCTGATGGACTGTTTCGTTAATGAAGTCCGTAGTCACGCCAGGCTGAAACAACATGGTTATCTGTCAATATCCATATCTTCTGATAAGATTTTCTATAAAAATGGCGACACATGGCAAAAATACATTTGACAAATAGCAAAGACTTACCTGAATGACACTACGTGCTTTCTGAAGGACATCTCTTGCAATGGCGCAAGCTTCTTTCATTTTTGTGATTTGCTCTGGCGTTTTAATTTCAACTTTCATTCGACTTCGCTGTTTCAATAAAATGGTCTCCGAATAATCTGGTCGCGGAATATTCTGCAAATACGTGTTCGTAATATCATTACAAGAGAAAATTTTAATAACTGTAAGGACGGAGTTGATGATCCGCACCCCGGCCTTGTGCTCTTTATTTGGAACAAATAGGCGAATCAGTTCCGCTACAGAGTTGATCAAGGTCTGTCATGCTCACTTCATTCAGACACAACACAGGGACATGATTAGTAGAAAGCGAGCAGCGAACTAATATCCACTGAAAATATACAATGTTTTCTTTCATGATAAATAGGAAAGAAGAGGTTGCGCAGGGCCAAAATGTATGAGGTGCAAATCTTCCTACACTCCAAAATATGGCATCATGATCAAGCACTCCGTTTTGAAAAGCAGCCATTGTTTTTGACAAACAAACCCAATGGCGCAAATCGTGACCAATCGGTTTTGAAGAACTTACGCAGTTCACCAAAGAAAACATCTGCTATATTCACACATGTCGCACTTGATGTCCAATTGTCTTTCAAATCCATGGGGATCACTACTAATGAGCACTGACCGACGAAGACTCTATACGAAAGGGGCACTGCGTGTTGAGCTGGCAAAACTCCTGGCATCTGGTCTTCATAGCATTAGCCACTGAGCGACAATTACTTAGCTGCACAATCACTGATATGTAGGTGGCAGATAGCAAAAACAAAAAAGTGCGTCAAGCTGAGTAGAAAAGAAAATGGCAATGCGTGTGCACTGTACATAAAACTCCTGTGCGTGCCTTTGTGTTTAACAAAAAGTATCAATCGATAACACTTTTGTGCGGGTAACATACCTCAGGAATAAGTGACGTTTCATTGTTGACCACTTGCGGAAAAACAAGGTTGTGTTTGACACCACGGGGCGCAGTCATGGCGTTCTTGATGGAGTTCCAAAATTTGAGCTGAGGGAACATAACCTTCAACTTCATGGCGATTCGTAAGAAAAATCTGCGAAGCAACAGTCGACTTAAAACTTAAATCTCCGGTCGACCGCTGTAACGGTTTACTCTTAGAACAGGTAACTGTTGGCGTATCGAAAAAAGTTTTACACTTAAACTGGTGATTATGAGGTTTCACTTCTGCGTATTTGTCGCTTACTCATTCATCTTTTTTCAGTTGTTTGTTTGCGCTTAGAGACGCAGTTCGTCACGTCTTAGCAAATGCGAACAGTCGACGCACTCACAATCAAGCAAGAAACTTATAAAAACATATTAAACAGTCAGCACATTGGCCAGGACAGTGTTTGCTTTCAGAATCATGACCAACGAAATAAAAGAACTATACAAGAATAAAATGCTGGGCAATTATCAGAATTAAACGAAAATCTGCACAAGGGCCATGAACACGTCTCGCGTTGGCGCGGACAGTCCAGCTTGAAAACCATGTCCACAATGTGTGACGCAGTATGTTTCGTATATTGCTCTCATCTTTAGATATTTCTTAACTCCTTGTTCCTTCGTCGTATTTGCCAAGAAACGTAACGGTCATTTGTTAGACTATTTAGACCCAGCATTCAAACATGGAAAGAAAGTATCTGATTTCGTCCAGATTTCGTTTCGCTGGCCTAGAACATGAAAACTGGCTGACCATGTTTTCCTCACCATGGGAAATATGTAGATAACAGCATTATGTCAGAGCAGACGATAAAGCCTGTTCAACTTCCCACTTTAATCGAAATAAAAATGACATGCTCAAAAGAGAATGGCCACGGTGAAAGAGTCGATTCTGCTCACAGCATTTGACTGCTGTCCGAGCCGAAATCGGAGCCACATTCCTGTAAAAGCGTTGAGTGGCGACTGTGTTACTTCTTTTCGAAAAGAGTCGAGATAATTACTTTCTGTTCTCCTGAAAATATGGATTTTTCATCGAAATATATCTGATCCTGATTGATGCTAGTTTGTCAATTTCCGGGTAATTTCGCGGTACTGCGTAGTTAGGCAGGAATCGCTTACGAGTTGACGTATTTATTTGCGAAAAAGCTGTTTTACCTGTACAGAGGTAAGTCTAAGACGTTGCGGCTCTCGGACTCAATGACAAAAAAGGCAATTGTACGTCACTTGATGATAATCTAGTGTATTTAAAAAAATCATTGTGTATACCAAAACTGTATTGTTTTTCGCTACAACCACATTTCTGTTTCATCTTCTTTTGGCTTTCGAAGCAGTGTGACAGGCTCCAGAAACTATATTTGTACGGGCAAAGCTTCATCATAAGATAAATGATGGGCACCTTCTGTGACTAATAGTTCAAAAAGCGAAGACACGCTTTGGTACAACTTGCGCTGTGAAGAGAAACCCTTATCTGTACTGTAAGTAGGAAATTGAAAATAGTTATCTGAACTAAAATCGGGTTTGGTTGGATTTGCACGTAGCATGTTAAAATCAGATCATGTTTACCAAACGACAGATGTCAAGGACGTATTTTTTTTGTAGCTCAGGTTGAGTTCGAGTCCATCACTTCGCGAAAAAACGGGTTAGGAGCACGAAAAGAATCGAATTAAAACGCAGATCAGTCAACTTTAGTGCGCAGCTAACAATAGGGAAAAACGTTTATAAAATCGCAGACGGCACTCAAAAATAAATGACGAATATTTTAACATTTAAAAATCTGTAGCATGAACGTAACAAACTGAGAAACAGCAGTAACTTTGCAGATATTAAAATAAATATGCATAACTACTGTTCTTGGCTATAAACTGACTGTGTGCAAACACCACTATGTGCAGCAAAAATTAGGCTTCATATATAAAACATTCGCATCCTGGTTATATAAAACGGACAAAACTGAGTTGGCTATAGTTTTTTTTACAAAAGAGGAATAGTCGCTTACGTAGCATCAAACAACAAGTACATTTAACAACGTTACAAGAAGCCCTTTCGAAAAAAAGACAAGACTTTTAGTCTGACTAGTGACAGCTTGGTGCGGTGTCCGCCTCACAATTGATAAAGATAAAAGATCTATCAACGGTCATTGAATGACTGTAGTAACACTCTTTATGCGAGAACGTTAACTTCTGCCGCGCTGATAACAGACATATTTCAGTATTCACTCTGGTTCCAACTGAAGTCACCCATGTAATATATTTTACCTCACTTACAGTATATTTCAAGCATTTATAATGCTGCACAGTGTACAAGCGAACTGGCCACTGAGCGGAGTTTATATTATTTGAAGCAGTGGCATAGTCTCAAACTTTTATACATGTTTTGGACAAAGTTTAATATATTTGAAAAAAGTTGAACAGTCTAAGGTTATCACCAGAAGCACTGCATTGAACTACAAAAATGTAGAGTTGAATCTTACGCATGAACACAGGTGCTTCTGATTGCTCTTTGATGACGTGCTCTTGTTAGTAATCTCTACATTTACTGCGCGTATCGATCGACATGGAAGAACTATTGTTGCTATTTATTACAACACGAAGAAACATGGATTTCTGAAATATGTAAAAATTATTTCACATATTTTTCTTCCAGGATCCCCAAACTCCTACTTGGTCAGGTCGCCTTTTGTAATGAGACCAGTCAGTTCGTCTCACGGCATTGAGTTTAAACTCCAAAAAGTTATGTTTGTGTTGCTGGATTATAGATATCAACGAGTATCCCCTCTTTTTCCCGAATGGTGTTAGACACCAAATTTACAGTGTACCAGACTCGGATTTTTAGCAGTGCGTGTTTGGTCTAATTTAACTCTTTTGGCTTAAGACTTCTTTTTGTTACTGCATAGTGCATTTGCTCCTTGTTTGTTTTTCTTGCACATAATTCGGTGTGGTGTTTGGCATTCATATTGGTGTTACAGAAAATTATGTGGCAGTTAGTATTTAAACCTGAAAGTGCACCAAAGTCAAGAATCTATAAATTTAATCTCACTTATCAGTTGCAATTGCCAACTCCAGGCTTCCGTTCATGATATTCAAAAGTTCTGATAATAAAACCAGCTGGCAATTAGAGCATTTAAGAATAAAGGGGTAACACTCTCAGAAAACATACTTTAAATGTTGCTTTGTCACAATCTACTCTTCATCAAGGTATTCAGCAACAGGTCTAGGCTTCCGGAATTTTTGCTTCAACCACTCTCTAAGCTTTCCAGGAGTTGCAATCAACCTTGTAGTCAGAGTTTGGAGTGGGATACCTTCTGTCCCATCACTGAGAATATAAAAAAAGACTAAGTAGAAGTCCCAAAAAGAAACATAATAGATCCATAAGATGCAGTGCAATACTGGATAATACATTATTAGAACAAACTTTTGCAGCAAGACAACTATTAACTGCACAATCCCTGTGTAACTCCAGCGTTTATGCAAAAGTTCAAGCAGAAGAATTGGCAGTTAGAGATGCACCAAGGAATTATCCAAACTGTCAACACTGAATCATTTTCATATCAATAGCACTGGTGATTTGCAGAGGTAACAGATCTTTGGAAAAAAACAACAGAACTTATAAAATATTACCACAAATTTTTGTGAAGCTTCTAGTTAAATTCTTTAGCTTTGACACAAAACTGCATATGTAAAATGGTATGCAGAAAAGTGTAGCCTAACAGTAGGTTTTCGTCAGAGAACTGAATATGTATTTCATCTATGAATCGTGGGTGGTAAAATGACGCAACTGGATTTTGCTTAGAAATAGATCAGTGCAGACACCCAAATCCAAAAAAGTATGTGAAAGCCTTGAACTAATCACATGTCACTTGAGAAAAACTTAATTCTTGCATCTGAGTAATCAATTGCAATTCCCACAGAAGTCCACCACAGTAATCACAACAATCACTTACAGTCCACAAAACATCTGCTTTGTATAGAGGAGAAAAAATGGTACTTAGTTCTTAAGAGTTCCCACCTTAACCTTAACAAAAATGAAATTTTGTAAAATCTGTTAGTGAACTCATTTTTATTGTTACAATGCAGGAGTCAGCCATTTATCTACATGGCTATTTTTTAACATGTTTTACAGAAGGGTTTTCTCTGGATGAGAGACTAAGAGATCCAATTTTTGTAATTTTCCATGCAGGTTTGTAACTCTCACTTAATCTCACGAACGTTTTGCACATTCAAAATGGAAAACAAGAAAATAAATTTAATGGCACTGTTTTGTTTGTTGTCTTGCAGTTTTTTTTATTTTTATGTAACATTTTTGCAATTGTAGAGTCTGGTTTCACTGTGCCCTGAGGTAGTATTTAATTTATTTCATTCTGTCAAAAATAGATGTTATCAAAGAATAGAGAAACTGTCTGGGAATGTTCAAAATTCAGTTATGACAAATATGTTTATTTGCCTTTGTTTTGCCCTGGAGGTTAGTGAAAAAGGTTATTATTTTCATAGCCAATTTACGTTATAATGGATGATCAAAAGTGAAATTAACACCTTCACTACTGGTAGTGTGTAGACCTAAATCAGCGGTTTTCACGTCTTAGCAACAAAAATTTTCCAAAGGCATCGAAACGAAAAAAGTGTGAGAACCACTGGACTAGTGTAAAGGCAACAAAGCATTTGCCATGCTTACCGCTTTAGCCTACAGATGGAAAACGCCTAGCAGTATCCACCTTCTGGGATTTGAATTTCCTACTAAAACCACTCGGTAACTGTGGATATTGCCACGGGAAACCACCAGGTAACAAAAGTGTTAATATATGGATAACATTTGTAAGCACTGTGTTTTCATTGTTTTCTTTGCTATCACTGTAATAAAATTTGTCATAATTACTACGTTTACATGCCAAGCGACGGCCCGCTAAAACAAGACAGCCCGTTCTGACGTCATTGTACCGTTCGGTTTACATTGTCTGAAAGTCATTCACGTGTAGCAGACGCGTCGGTGAACATCTACTGTGTAGGCTAGTAAACAAAGGGTTGTGTGGAGTTGGAAAGCATGCACACTAATTACAGATTTCACGAATTTGGCAATTGCTGTTCATGCCTGTCATGAAGTTGGTGCCGTGAACTATGGATCGTGCTGCACACTGTAAAATCCATCCATAGCAGACGTGCACTGACATTTACAGCATGCGTTGATGTCACATGTGCATGGTTACAGGCATACAAATTTCACACAGGTTTTCTGAGCACAAAGCTGAAAAACATTTTGGAGATTACCGCTTCATATTGCATGTGTCTGCAAGAGCCTAGGTGGGACTTTGGTGACACATCAGTCAAAATCTTTAATTGACACTGATACTTAAACTAATAGCCTAATGTCACATGAATACAAAACATTGAGTATTTGTCATATTTAATATATCCTATGACATTTTGTCAAGGAGCTAGTTAAATAATTGTGTGTCTTTCACTACTATCACCACTGATGCCAGAAAGTTGCCCTATTTTTGCAAGCCTGATTTATGAAGATTAGTGCAACACACAAGGTTCTTACTTTCAAAACAACTATCCTAACACTGCCAAGCCACTCCAGCTGATCAGTAGCCTATTTAAAATATATATTTGTATTTAAACAGAGCATCTTATCATATGTTGTGTACAGCTTTCAGCCTTTATTATGAGTAAGCATCTTCTCAGTAATGTTTCATTTCTAAACAATAACGGATATCTGAAAGCGGCAGATAGCCTACATTTCAACAAGTATATTTTAGTTACTGTAGTAACTTCTGCTTCTATCACCACTGATGGCATAGAATTATTGCACTCATTTTTTAAGACATGTAAAATCCAGAAGCTAACAGCTTTCAGCAGGGTGATTTCTGAACATTTGGTTAAATTCTTGCCTTCAAAACTAGAAATCCTAACACTGCCAACCCAAAGCCTAAACTGCTATCTATTGCAAACCTACACATCCTCGCCGGCGTGCCTTGTCGACTGCATGATAATTATGTTGCTATTGCACTTCTGAAACTGAACTCAACACGCTAACAGTTAAAATAACGGTTCAGTCATATCTTATCTGGAGACAGGCACTGAATGCTAGTCGTGCTAGGTGCCAGCCTAGTACCTCGCGAACGAGAC
>Ga0210059_1014070_pt1 | contig 11871 bp, 7 predicted proteins | sample Ectturendosymbi2_FD_188042 | JGI IMG/M metagenome (GOLD analysis project Ga0210059, IMG submission 188042) | Ecteinascidia turbinata endosymbiont from Florida, USA - Sample 2 (SPAdes) (version 2) | ecosystem: Host-associated > Tunicates > Ascidians > Unclassified | place: Key West, Florida... | reverse complement strand
TGCCCTTTCAGGCCAAACTTTGGCCGGCCATAACTCGGCAGCAGATAGAGCTAGAGAGCTGTTCAAACCCTGCAATGACTAGTGGCGTCGTGTAGTTTAAAATAAAAAATTTTTTTTTTATTTTGGATGGGGGGTTTTGGGCCAATTAGATCATTATGGGGGTAAGATTTTGGTTAATTATATGACGTCATCATCCGATCCCATGGGCCAATATTTTGGCTCGCAGTATTTTTGGATTCTAGGCTAAAATACGCGTCTTTAGAGCCCTTGATGGAGTTTCTAGCGTTTCTGGTTAAAAAGTTATGCCAAAAATATTCCAAATATGTCAGGAATATCCTAGGGGATTAGCAGGGATTAGTGGGGATTTCCCTATTTAATATTTTATCATTTTTGCCATAACTTATCAACAAGAAACGCTACAATGTCCATCAAACCCTCTGAAAGCTCGTACTATAGCCTAGAATGCATTTAAATTTCGCGTGATTTCACGACAGTGATTCGGCTCGATTTACGCACTCCCACGGGACGTTGATGTCATGGATTGTTTTGACAGAGCTGTCAAAACATATCAAAACATCCTGTGGTTTTGTAAACATGGCGAGAAAGGCCGAAATCGCACGGTGAAACTTGTTTTTTTCAGTCTAAACTACAAGTCTTTCCCGATTCAGAGCGGATTTGAACAGCTCTCTAGCTCGATCCGCTGGCGGCTGTTGGCCATATAGAAAAGGGGGGTTTACACCACAGACTAAGGTTTGTGGATGTTGAAATTTTCACCAATTTGTGGTGTTTTGTCCATAATTTCCACTACAGATATGCTAGAAAGTCATTCAAGGGCTCTAAAGACGCGGATTTTGCCCTAGTTTCCAAAACAGTCTTGAGCCAAAAGAATGGCCCAATGGGTTGGGGCCCAGGGCCGGCTAAAGGTGGCTAAAAAAATGCAAAATCACCCCCACTTGTGGCGGTCCTCCCAGAGAACCCCAAACCGAAAACGAAACAATTTTTTTTTCGATTTCGACTAGAAGACTTGCTGAATCCGTAGAGGGTTTGAACAGCTCTCTAGCATCTGGCGATTCATGACCAAAAAATTGCGAGCCAATTTATTGGCTCGCGCGGTCGTTAAAGGGTTTAACAACCGCAAAAGCCAATAGATTGACGCGTACGTTCATGGTTATAACTCGCCTGCTGCTGCAGCTAGAGAGGTGCTCAAACCCTCTATGGAAGCATGCAACCAATCCTGGTGTGCTATCGGCTTCATAGGTGACGCAAGTAAAACATGCATCTTTATACTGTGAACTTTATGTGTAAAATTGGATTTCTTTTGGAAAATAAGACATAGCAAATTGAAAGTTTTTTTATTCCACAAAAGAACATTTAAAATAAATGAAAATAATTGTTTGATATCACTCAAACGACAGGCCAATTTAAACCATAGCAATGCAAAGGACTGCATCACCCGGAATATCGACCTATTGAAAGTATTTTTCAAACACACCCATACCTGTTTTTGGAAAGATGCTGAAAGTCTAACAACATATGGTTGCGTGCTTTGACGCAGTCAGATTGTTTGTATTCGTCCCTATTCTTTGAACACTACAATCGCATTTTAGTTTGCGACTGAGTGCTCGAACTTTGCAGTGTGTGCTTGATGGATGGCGTGTCACGTCACAAGGCATTCGCATTTTACCTGACCGCGACCAATTTAGGAATTGGCGCCCTACTCTGCAGTAGTGTTGTAACAAGCGTTACGTGTTAGGCAACAATGGTGTTAACAATGCGTCTGCAACCCTGTGGTTCTGCCTTTAACGCAGTTGCAAAAAGTGTCTGTAACTCTGTGATTCCGTCGGCTCCAATGCCTTGTAAAACGTTCTGTTTTGTCCGTTTTTATCGACCTGCGTTATGCAGAGCATGTGTGTTTATACTATGGACATCGTGTCTGCTCACAAACAAACAAATTAAATTAAATTGAATTATTATCATTCATGAACATTACAAACAGAAGGGCGGTGTTCAACTTTGAGGAATGTTGCGAACAATATTACCGCAGTCAGATTTTAATCATTCACAACCGTATATTGCTTTCAGTTGGCTCAGTAAGATGTGAAAAAGCAAGGTGAACTTACATTTAAAATATAAATGTGAGACAACGAAAAGTGCCATCCTATCGAACGCAGGAAACACACAACCGTTATGGGAATCAAACGCTTGGTGATATGTGTATCGTATGCCCCGGTGGCCTAATGGATAAGGCATTGGCCTCCTAAGCCAGGGATTGTGGGTTCGAGTCCCATCCGGGGTGGATTATTTTTGTCATAAACACTATTGGCTATTTGATGCAACAGTTCCATGTAACTAAGAACCTGTTTCAAATTGTAAACTATGTTACGGCAAAGTGTTTTTTTCTAGGTGTGATGAATTCAGTAATAGCCTGCCTATACTTACATAGCTGAATCAAACTTCTCCGTCCTCGGCTTCTCATAAAGCTAATCATTTTGTTTGCCCAACAACCTTGCCGTGGCCTTTACGTGCAGAAATCTGTTTGCTGGTCGTTTATAGCGAAATGCCTCTAAACATGTCAAATCTACCTTTCAGACTACACATAAAAGCGTCAACTTCAATTTTTCAAAAGAGGTGTGGAAAGTTATAATTTTAAGAGGTAAAAATACGTAAAAAATCCACAAAAAATGACACTCTGGTTCTAATGCAATAACATCAAAGATCACTAGTTGATTACATGGCGATGAAAATATCAAAAAATAGGAAAATTCAGGTTTCGCAGCTTAGCTATCGTGTTCTAACATATTGAATCACAAAGAGTTGGCGAAAGACCACCTCACCTGGGTCAAGTTCTCAGCCAGCCGTGCTGCTAGCACAAACCAAATTTTAATTGCAGACGTTTTACAAACACAGAAGAATTTGCCTAATTCATCACCTCAAGGGAATTAGAAAAAAGTGACGATTTAGGTCAGAGATTCTCCAAAGGGGTACATTTAAAGTTAGCAATAGTAGTGAAATGGATACTGCATTTGCATACAGGGGCGCAACCAGCTCTTCATTTCGGGGGGGCAATTTTCATGAAATTTCATTCGATGACGTCATCGTGCTTATTCATTTTCGCAAACGGTCACGTATAATAATACTGTATTTTAGCCCGCAGACACGAAGTCCATAATACAAACACACACATTCTGCACAACGCTGGTTAATAAAAACAGACAAAACAGAATGTTTTAGAACTGCGTTGGAGGCTGATGGCTGAATCACCGGTGTCAAGCGAAATTCATGACTTCACGCCATATGCGCATGCACATCAGAGCAACATTCAACATATCAAATACGCTAACAAAACTGATGATTAGGGCTTAAAATTTGGTGTTAGGTAAGTGCGTCGGGTTAGGGTTTATGTTACAGTTAGAAAAAGAAAATATTTGATGTCTAAGATTAAGTCCAGTATTTTTCACTGGTTTTACTTATTCCCGTACTGTAGCATGTTGTGAGTATCTGGCATCTAACCAAAAAGTTTTAATTTACACAATACACATCAAAAAAGTAATCGCCAAACTTTGTTCCTTTGCTCTGAAAAGCAAAATAACTGATAAAAAAATAATAGCTCAGAAAATTTCGCTTGACACCGGGCTACAGAAACTTACTTAACAGAATGTTTTGTAACGGCGTTGGAGGCGGAGCCTCAGGTTTATCACAGACACTATTTGTTCACTTGGTACAACACTACTGCAGAGTGGGACGCTAATTCCTAGACTGGTCAAGCCCAGGTAAAGTACGAATGCATTGTGACATGCACATCCTCAAACGAACAAAAACTGCAATGTCCGAGCACTCAGTCACAAAGTAAAATGCGGTTGTAGTGTTCAAAGAATAAGGAAGAATATAAACAATCTGACTGCGTCAAAGCAGGCAACCATTACGTTATTAGACCATCTGCATGTTTCGAGAAACAAGTGCATATTTTTTCTTAATACAGCCTTAAATGTAGGAATGTTATGTTGAACCTGATGAGTCATGACTTCTAACCCTCGCTCTCCGGGGCAGGTTGTAGCCTATAGAGCTCTGAATCCAAAATTGTAGGCCACACGCAATCTTTGCATGCTTGACGTTCTGAAATTCCACCGTAACTGTGACGCAAAAATGGGCGTACAAAAGGAACGAAAAAGTACATTTTTAACCGTATTTGAACATCGGGATAAAGAGGCTCGCAGCTTGTTTGCTGCACAATATTTTTATCGCAGTTGTCTCTGAATGTCTTTGTCATGTGGGAGCTCAGTATCCAGTACAGCTCCCAGATATTTGTATTGGTTAACAGATTTTAGATTTTTACCACTCATGTGTCAGTAATGGGGTGACTGTGCTTTTTCCACTCTTAACCATAAACGTCATACAAACGGTTTTGCTGTAGTTGAAAATACTGTATTTCCATGTGATTGTGCATAAGCCTGACACACAGATAAAAGTTCTCTTCGCAACATTTCCGATAATGAGAACTTTTTAGTTTTAAATCATGATGCAGACCGAACGATCAGGACAGAGTAAAAATTTGTATTCTCATACAAACACCCGGTTCTGTACTCAACTAGTGTGTAGTCATGGCTTTAGTGTGACAGATGTATAGGCTACTACAGTAGTAAACCTGCCTAATTTTCGTCTTGTTTTATCAAATTCGTTCTAGCCCGGAGCTTTTCAACCTATGGGCCATGGCCAGTAGTGGGCCATGACGCTGTTTTCAGTGGGCCACAGAGCTTTTCTACCATAAACTCAATTTCTACCATAAACTCAAAATTGCGTGTTACAACTTTTCTTTCTTTATCTTGATGAAACTTACAACCGTACATTAAACACTATTGTGGTAAAATGCTTCAAATCAGAACCATTTCTGTTAAACAGTTTCAAATTAACTTTTCAACCCAATGACAATGCTAGAAATCTCTTGATCTTGTACTCCAAGTGTATGAACAAATGAATTCCATGAATATTTTGTGGGCCATGAGCAAAGGGGCCATGAGCAAAAAAAGGTTGAAAACCCCTGTTCTAGCCCTATTTAATGGTTTTCCGCAAAGCTGCGTTTAACATTTCGCTATGATGTGACACGGAATAACGCTAATTGTAACGTTGAAAAAGTCATTCGCATTCTTTCGAAAAAATGAATCCAGCGAACTCAAGCGAAAACGCAAATACTAAGAGATGAATACTTGTTTTGTTTTTCTGAATGACTTTCGTTAAAACTTACGAAATATATTTTACAGATACAACGGCAAATAAAATTACATGATGACGCCGGTAAGGATACTTAAAATTTTATTTGCACCAATCAATGGCGGATCCAGGGGGGGGCAGTTTGAGGCAACTGCCACTCCAAAACCTCTGTGGCGCCCCCTTGAATGGCGCCCCTTTGCCATAAATGCGCCCCTTTTTGGTGCCCCTGGAAGTAGAAACATATTAAAAAATACTCTAAAATAAAGAATGTTTTTCAATTAGTTAAACGTCAGGATTTACGTGCCGGACTTTACTCAACTTCTTAACGAATAACGTGAACAATGCTATTGTTTCGTAATAGTTCCACTGTTTCGTCATTTCGTTGCTGCGTGAGAACTGCTGCCCAGCCTTGAGCCTTCGCAAACGCAGTCGCGTTCGCTCAACGCAGTTCTCGACATGCTGCTGTGCTGAATGAAGATGGTCTATTTTTTTACAAGTTTGTTTCTTTAATGCCTGATGACCACCTTGAAAGGAAAAGGAAAGGCAGCAGCAAAATAGGAATGCAGCATGGAAAACTTATTACTGACTAAAGATTTTACAAACGTCCAAAATGAAAACGAAAAACCAGTTTCAGGGCTATTGCCAGTGCCGTTCGTGAGTCCGCAGTTTGTCTGCATCGTAGTTTTGCAGCATAAAGGTGAGTGGATGAGTTTCTTGACGGAACTAATCTCCAGATTGGCAGGGGCGTAACGAGGTTATATGGCGCCCGGGGCAAGAAGCAAGTTTGGCGCCCCCATTTTCGAACCTGAGGTCTTCCGGAAGCAAATATACCGTATTGAAGAATGTACGTGTAACATTGTTAGGACAATTTGGCGCCCCCGCAATATTTCAGCGCCCCCAGAGTGATTTGGCCCCCGGGTAATTGCGCCCCAAATTCGGAAGCAAATGTACTGCACTGAAGTACTTGTGACATTGTTGGGACTTTTCGGTGCCCTCAGTGATTCGGCGCACGAGAAATTGTGCCCCTTGACCACCGATTTTGCGCCCCTGGTTACTGCGCTCAGCGACGCGCCTCAACAAATCATGGTGCACAGCTCTAACCAGAGACATAAGGGAACCTTAGGCTTTAGGGGGAAAAATCTTCAATTCGCCCGAATTTTTGCGCCACTTTGAGGAAAACGCACAGGAGAGTTTTGCAGGGCGATGGTTCTGCTTAAGGAACCTGCCCTAACATATCGGGAAGTTTTTCATGAAATATTCAAATCTTGTCCAAATCTCCCCCCCCACTTCGTACCCCTACAGCTCCAACGCAGGAACTTTGCCAAAATACTAGCGATCTTCAGCTTAGTGGATTGAATGATTGGATTTACGTGGCCATAACATTTTTGCTCAACATTTGAATATTTTCAGTCGAAAATTGGTGGAATGGCTGCGCCATTTGCCCCCACCTGGCTACTCGTCAGGCAACAGATGCTGATAGCCAATGTTCCCTCTAAGCTGCGCGGCCGTGCAGTTGCTAAGATCCCTCTGCGCAGTTGCAACAATGCTTCGTGCAGTCTCCACTACTTGCTAACCGCCCGCTGTAATAGATTTAATAACTTCTCAGTAAAATTTTGATTCAGCGCACCCGCTTGTTTTTCCGCGCAGCATGATTAAAGATTGGAGGGAACATTGCTGGTGGCTGTGTGGTTTTGAACTTTTTGTTGCAATTGCAAGCCCGTAGATAACTCATGCTGACCGCGAAAAGACAAATTTGGCATGGTTAGCGACATCTGCAACCGACAGAAATTGCTTAGCTTATTGGTTGTTAGATCATTCCGCTTGTATCATATGAATTTGAACAAAAAAGCAATCTTCTGGTGAAATCCTTAAGTTTTTACCGGTGACCGTAGTGTTGGCGAAGGTTCGTTTAATTTGGAGATATGCTGATTCTCATCTGTGTTTTCTGGCCTGGCTGGATAGAAGCAGATCCATCGGCAGATCAACAGCATTGCGGATGGCTTTCGGCTTCTTCGGGGCCTTCGTAATAGTATACAATGAATTAAAAAATGACTTCATGGGGTGAAAAGAGCATGACTTTGGAGGTATTGATTGTGAATTTGGAGGGCTCAGCCCGCTTGCTTCCACTTCTGTTGAAAAGTGTCACAACTTTTTTAATAACCTGGTCTAGTAGGATTGATGTTTTTTCTTCACATCAGCAATCCAATGTCGAAAAATGTGGAAAGGTATTTAAGACTTGATTGAAAATCTACCTTTGTAACTGGCCGTTAACTGCAATTTAGGGCAACATGCTTCAAGGCCCAGTACAAATCTATCATGCGATGATGAGATCGTTTTTTTACGATAGCCAGCAAAGCTACCTAAAACGGGATTAGTGCCCTGGCAAATGCCTTTCATTCACGTATTGCTTTTTAATTGTCGCTTCAGCAATAAATAAGTCTTTCGTGTGCATGTAAATGCACAAGCTTCGCTTGGAAACGTGATCGTCAATTAGCTTTTTATTTGAGTCCTATTGTGGGACATGAGGTGTCACGTCCAAGTCTAAGAAGAACTGTTCTGCTTCTGACCAGGTCGAGAATGCGTTTCAGACACTGTTCTTCACTAATTTCGCTAGGGATAGCCAAAACAGTGGCAAACGCTTGCGCGCAGCATGCTTTTATACCTTTCAAATGCATTTTGTAGATAAACGAGATCTGTGTAGCTTGTGAAAAATGAAGCCCACTGATTAGGACCCGTTTCAAACGTTTTCTGAATTAATGATACAAAGCACTTTCAAACTGTAGTTATTCTCTGAAAAATCGCATAGTTCGACTAACAAAAACAGCCACTTTTTGGCCTAAAAAAGTAATGTCTTATGTGTGACACCAAACGATTGTCGCAGGTACTTAAGCAAGGGAAGACCTTTTTGGACCCCCCAATTTGACTGCCCCCCCAAACGCCTGGTCTGGATCCGCCACTGGCACCAATCCAAATGACTATTTTTGCTACCAATCTGTTATTCGAAACCAAGCATTTGTGACGCCATTCCATTTCTGTGTGAAATAAAATCATTTCTTGAATTATGGAACTTCTTATTGCTAAAAAACAGCATTGAAATTGACAAAAACAATTTTTAAATGCTAAAAAATAAATTTCTTCGTAAAGTAAAAGTTTCAAAATTTTCAAAAGCAGCAATGAAACTGCGTAAAAACATGATTGTGTGGTTAAAAATTATTTTTGCCACTTTGCCGGTCTTTACAGCAATTGGTGCCAAGCCCTCTGTAGTATGCAAGTAATGTATACCCTCATTTATTTACTTTTATCTCGGAAAAGTTGCAAAATGTCACCGAGATGCCAACAGAATCATCCTCTAACGAAGGTACATTTTAAAGCCTTCGCTACAATTGACGTTACGCTTTTGTGTGTAATGCAGTCTGTCTTAAGGCAAGAAAAAATTTTTCGTGAAAACATGTTTTCAGCAAAGATTATTTCTCTCACTTTTAACTTCTCGGTAATGGAGCCACTTTATTCTCTTACCAAAAATAACCATTGTGGAAAAGTTCAGGCTTTAGCAAAAAGTAAAGGAACAAACCAAATGATTTCACCGGAAATCAAACATAAAACAACATATTTACGAACGAACGGCACCGTTTTGAAAGTTTAGCCTCCCGCTGTGGCGTTTACAGCTTATTACTTGCCGAATACTGGTTTCCCCTTATTAAAATCTTTTCTAAAATTAAAACCTGCAGATTCCCGAAACATTCTATCGCATTAGTCCTTTGGCCTTTCGGTCTTTTGATTGTAAGGAAACGTGTACAGCTAAAATCGGATCCAACCAATGGCCACCATAAATGTCATTTACTGGTGATTTCAAAATCGCAAACGTCTTAACTGTTTTTTTACAACCCCAAAAATACATACTAATTTCATTTAACAAATCGAAAAAGTATTGGACATGTAAAACAAACTTGTATCAATGAAAAATCGAACGTGCTGCAACTGATAAAAATGACCGCGAGCAAAATCACAATTATAGGCAAAATCAACTTTTTTTCTGTATTTTACGCTTTGTATAAAATGAAAAGCTTTGTCATTAACAACCACTTTTAAGGCATGCGCCGATCAATCAACTTTTAGTTGCATGTCAACTTTGGTTTAGCTGTAACATACCTTCCGCCAAATCGTCTCAGAACTTAAATTGGATTGTCCTAAAAGCTGATGTGACCAAAGTGTCAGAAAATACGACAGAAAATATTTTGCGCTCTGGTACTTTTCGACGCAGAAATGTTGTTTCGTCCAGGGTTGCGGAGTCGGAGCCAAAGTTGGAGTCGTGAGTAGTCGGCGGTTTGTGGGTGGAGTCGGATTCCTAACAACACTGGGAGTCGGATTCGGAGTTGGATTTTTTTCCGACTCCAACCCTGGAAGTCCAATTGGATCATTTTTTACATCACACGCTTAAATGGGGAATTCCTGTTGAAATCGTACAATTTCCTTTGAAGCTTTTGTTGAAATAGAGATTTCTTGCTGTGCACTACGATTTCAATAGATTTTAACAGCCAAATGTCATTCCCTTTATGTTGAGGTGTCGGAGTCGGGAGTCGGAGTCGGAAACTTCGGAAAGGCTGGAGTCGGAGTCGGGAGTTGGAGTGGGAAATTTTGGAATGGTCGGACTTGTAGTCGGAGTCGAATATTTTACCTCCGACTCAGCAACTCTGGTTTCGTCAAAGTAATTGTAGAGAATATTTGGTGCAACCAATTTTATTTTATTCAATTGTAAAGTTATACTGATTTATTGTAACGTTGGTTGTTATTTCTCCAAAGTGAATCTATATCTAAATATTCCGAACGTTTTGTTTCAAGATATTTTAAAGGCAATCAACAAATATCGGAAAATCGATCCACGTAAGTTCACATTCCTGCACTGCAGCTGAAATTGAAGGAAAGATCTGTTGATTGTTGAAGTGAAGGTTTTTTAAGATAATATTCGTTTTATCAACATCAATTTACAAATTATTTCTTCCACTATGCATAATTTCTAAACCAATGCTCTTCGTCACCTTCAGGGAAGATAGTGGCTTGTTATCTCTTCCTCCTGGTAAGCTGAATCAAAGAGCGATAGCGTACACTATAAAATGATTTAATGGCTCACAGTAGCGGACACAGGCTGATTTGGTGCGGATGCGATGTCGATTTGCAATCCAATGCTTCACAGGACCATATTGCGTAAATCAATCACTTTCGCATACGTACAGCTACGAGGAAACAAGTTCTAAGCTTGATTTGGAAGACGTTTGAGTGATAAAACTGGTCAAAAATGTTAACACTGCACCGCTACGGAACCAACAAGCAATGTGGAACACAACAGCGATCTGACGTAGTCACTGGTGTCGGAGAAGGTATAGCGAGGACTCGAGATAAACAGTTCACGTGATGACATAATACTTATTATCATTGTAGGTTAGCTTTGTTACATCACAATTACCGGTGGCAGTAGCCAGCATAGTGCAGTAGTGCTGTTTAACGGTATATATTGCAGCAAGTGAGCGTAGTCACTTGAATGCGGTTCAGATCGCTGCTCTTGAAATGGTATACCTTATAGTTTTTAATTGTCATTTGGAATAGTCTGCAACACCCATAGTAATTTGTGCATAACATTTGTTATTGCAGGTAATTTTGATGAAATAATAACAATTGTAGCGGGTTGATTCTGTTTATTTTGCAACCGAGAGTAAGAGAACGGAAAGAAACAAACAATTCGTAATGAGTGAAAGCACGAAAAAACGAAAGCGAGAAAGTACGATCATTCATGGGCTTCCGCAGAAATTTTTCCAGGAGGGAACGTCGACAGTTTGTTTATCATTTTCAAATTGCTGACGATCAGTGTTCCCTCTAAGATAATTTTACACTGAACAAATATTTGTTTTAGTGAGAATGATTATTTTAGGTTGAGTAAGGGGAGTTTTCAATGAATTACAAACTTTGTGAATTACATATTGAATATACAATCTTATCAAAATACGAACAATAAAGCACATTTTATTCAAATAATTCCTTGTTTTCGGTGGAGTTTCCATTGCTTTGGAATGTTGTAAGTGCGCGCGAATGAGATTTCACTGCGCAACAGTGCTGGTGGTCCTCAGTTATTGCGCCACTTAGAGGGAACATTGCTGACGATGCAATGCAAATGGACATTCACAAAACGCTTTATGCTTTCTACACTACAATGAAAATGCCCCGTGTTGCGGTACCATTCAGAAAAAAACGCTTTTTCGGCAGCAATAGCCAGATATAATAGTATTACGACAATTTACACAGTACGCAATCTGCAGATTTTGAACGCAGGGCATTTCTTGTCAAGTAAGCATTGAAATTATCTGTAAAGAAAGAAGCATTGGATTGCCATGCTTTTCAAGGAAACAACAAATCATGACTTTATTTTACTTAGGAAGCAGAGACGCACCCAGCTGATATATTCAAATGAACTAACAACTGAACACGTTTTCAAAATTTTCTGGGGGGAATCGCCCGACTGCTCTCCCCCTGATTGCGGGATCAGCTAGCAAGACTTGTCAGTCTCACTTAGAACAGTGGTTTTCAAACTGTCATGAGCCGTGGCCTCCTTCAAAAGACTCTCAACACTTGTGGCCCCCTGCTCATCAGTAAAAATATCTAGTTTTGGCCTCTGCC
>Ga0210059_1014069_pt1 | contig 11871 bp, 9 predicted proteins | sample Ectturendosymbi2_FD_188042 | JGI IMG/M metagenome (GOLD analysis project Ga0210059, IMG submission 188042) | Ecteinascidia turbinata endosymbiont from Florida, USA - Sample 2 (SPAdes) (version 2) | ecosystem: Host-associated > Tunicates > Ascidians > Unclassified | place: Key West, Florida... | reverse complement strand
CAGAAGTTGGCCTGAAACAGTGCATTGTAGAAACTCCGCACTTTCAATTCCGCACATTCAAAAATATTTTGAGTACAAAGTTTTTCGCGGTTACTATAATCTTTGTTTCCTGATTCAAATTGTTTTTCATCGTAATTCTGTTGAACGCATCCACTTAAAACATATAACTACTGCACTTTAGAGAATTTTGTACACCATACGCTTACTTCACGTTGCTTGTCTCGAAATAATAATTGGATTGTTTCGTATGGCTAGTATTGTGTCTCAATCGCATACGTCACGATGGAGCTCTGTGATATACCGACATGACTTGATGCTCTGTGAAGATGCTTGGTATTTGCGAGTAGCGTGTACGAAATAGAGTAAGCTTTTGGTTTGCAATTAAGCTAACGTTCTGTTAGATTATTTCAACTATCTGTGAAGCATTTCAAGCTGCAAATGAATCTAGCGAGAAAAGTGGATGTTCTTTCAGAAAAAAGAGAAAGGCTAGGGAAGAGAAAGAATGAGGACGCCATATTGAAGTTCGTAAACATCCCTTCGGACGCCATTTCACCAAACGAGATACACGAGGTTAGCAGTGATAGCACCAGTAAATCAATACCGGAAGTTGAGGAAGAAACAAGGCCTGGCCAAATTAGAAATAATAAAGAAGCAGATGTTGAGAGCAATATAAGTAAAGCATATGCAGCTGAAGCTGGAAACGATGATATAACAATTACACCGAACGGTGCACAAACCATGATATAAGAGTTGAGTTAGTCAAAGTTGTACCAGAAAGGTATCTGAATTAAAAAGGACCTTTCCTGTCGATGGCTCGATTTACAAAAGTAGGAGATATCAGAGAAAAATTTTGAGTTGCCAGTCAGCGAAGTGGTTTTGCAAGACACTGAAAAACGGTAAGAAGGTTTTGAGATAATGGTTGGTATATTAAAAAATCGATTCAGGATTATATTGCTTCTGTTGAAAGTTATTTTGATCGGAAAATCAATGTTTATTTGTTTCCAAATGTTTTAACACTTTCTGGCATTTAAATCCTTGTTTGTTCGATAACAAAAATTAACTGAGATCGTATAGACTTAGATAAATGGCATGAGCTCACACTGCAACTTCACATCAACCAAACAGTTGATAAAGGGGTACAGGATATCATGGATAAAGAATGAAAGAAATGGAGAGTCAGAATTCATATTATAATTGATGTCATCTATTGTTTAAGCAATTTAGCAAGCAAAATATTTCTTTTCGTGGCCATTGTGAAGATTTTGACTCAAAAAAACAAGATAATTTTCTTGAAACTGTGAAGCTAATTGCCAAATACAATCCTGTCATGAACAAACATCTTTCTGATATGCAAGTATCAGAAAGGCTCCAGATATGTTATAAAGCCAATCAAGGGCTCTAAAAACTCGGATTATAGCCTAGTTTCCAAAAAAAAACTTGATCCAAAATATGCCTCGTTGGGTTGGCGCCCAGGACAAGGTAGCAGAGGTGTACGGAGTCTGAAATTTTTGACTCCGACTCCGACGCACTTTTAAGTTTTGGACTCCGACTCCTGCTTGAACTCCAAAGTGAATGGTATAAACTTTTGGCAGTGTCTAAACGACCGTATCCGGTTTTCGCTTTGAATAGACTAAAAAAAACGTCTCAAATGAAATTGCTGAGCTCTGCAAAATATGTGACCTCTTCTTTACATCATTAATGTCACTTGTTTCTCAGATTGAAAGATTGAGGTGGCTATTAATTTTTTGTAACCCTATATGAAACCTTAACCCTAAATCCTAGCCGTTAACCTCAACTGCAAACCCTAGCCCTCAACACTAAACGCTAAACCTACACCCTAACCTTAGACACTAACACTGAACCTTAACCCTAAACGCTAATCATAAACCCTAACCTTAAACACTAACACAAAACCCTAACCCTAAATGCTAAACCTATCCGTAATCCAAAAGCTTAATTGCAAACCCTTGTCTGCATTTCGAAATGTAGATCACAAGGGGCCCAAAAATTTTGACATACAATCTTGTGTAAGTACATCAAAAGAAACATCAAATACAACAAAGGAGTAACTGGCACTGACAATTGTCTAGTCACCTACCACTCGACCATATTGACAGTGGTGATAATTTCTCCAACTCAGTTTTGTATCTGGCAGAAAACTGGATGCAGGATACGGTCTTTTTGTCCTTCGAAACGGAAAACTGGAAATGGTTGTTGAGGCACTTCCTAAACTTTTTATGTGAGCTAAATTTTCAACGTGTCAACATGAACAAGTTTTATTTAAACTGGAAGACTTGCTGAATCCGTAGATAGTTTGAATAGCTCTCTAGCTCAATCGGCGGGCGAGTTGGGGAGTCGCAAAGTAGCATAGCATTTTGCAAAAAAGTGGCGCACGCGGGACTTTAAGGGGTACCTCGTCACATGTTTAGTGTTGTGGTCGAGGTGGCTGGAAGTCATATAACTAACACCTTTTCACTCCTATTTCACGAAATGTGATATTATACGTTCGCTAAGCTTCTATTGCATGTCATGCTTGCAAAATGTCAGTATACCGGTTGAAATGTAGGCTACTTATTGCAATGACATTAGTCTCTCATCTGCATACATAACACGCATTTGGATTTTTGCACTGCGAGCAAAGTTCATAAAAATATTTTAGCAGTGGTGCTGACCAACGCAGTTACCTACACTGGAATTTGAGGTTGAGGGGCGGCAGAATCGCCGAAATCCAAGGACGGCACGCTATGCTGCTACGCCACTGGGCCCCGGGCAAATTCGTGACCGCGAGGCCCCCTAAACGCTTAGCGAAATCTAGTAGCGTTTCACATGCCCTCGTTTCAACTTTGCAAAAGCACCGGTCAAAAATGTCAAAACTGATACAATTTGGCAGTCTACACTTCAGAGACAGTTGTGGGTGACCATGTAAGGCGGTTCGTATGTGGTTAATTTGTTCAAACAGAAAGTTGTATCATAAAAAAACGATCGTTTTGCTATACGCAAAAGCAACTTGAACTGTACGACTTGGCTAAAGTTTTGCGATGGGAGCTTTAAAATACTGTACTTGCACATATTAACTGTTCCGTGATTTAATGGACAGCAGCACTTCGTTTGATCTAAGACTGATACCCTCACGATCACGACAAGCACTTCGCAGCTAATTGTTACGTCAGCGCATTATCGGGAAATTGTAAAGGCGTTCGATTGCGAAAAATATTTAGTAACGAACTTATTGAAGTAACCCTGGTGTCTGCAGAGGCGGATACGCCCCTAAAATCTACGAAAGTAAATTCATTCACCACAATTTTGTACCATTCGGAAAACAGCATTCGCGAAGGTCATTCTGTCGTCCATTGTTTTGTCACAGCAAGGTTGTGAAGTATACTTCATCTCTCTTACGGTAGTGAAGCTGTTATGAGACTTGACTGCCAAATACTGTGATACTGAAATCTCCACTTCTGACCTTACTGACTGGATCTGTCCCTGGGTCTCTGTCACGTTCGCTTCAAGTTACGGTATAGCAGGCGTTTTGCCCCATGTGACCAGGGCTCCCACTGGGTTTTTTCCACCCAGATCTGTTTTTTTAGTCGATGTGGGTGTCTATAGGTTTGATTACGAAAAATCGCGTTAAATCTGTGCTTTTGAAGTGATAAATTCATCAGCAACTTCAATGTGTTCAGTAATACAAAGATAACTTTATATTGCAGTGTTTGCATGGGCACATCAGGTGAGAAAGTACGCATATCGGATGAAGCAGAACGTGTTCAATCGGTTTCATATCCTCATATAAAATCATTGTCGGGATTATATATAATGTAATTGTCTCTAAGCCAATTGAAGAAACTGGTGAAATAAGAGTTAGGCCTGATTGTTTAAATTTCGATATTTCCCTCTGTGCATACAAATTTCTTTTTAATTAATTAGAGGAAAAAGGCATTGGGATTATATTTTTGTGGGATTTTAGATCTCGCTGCAGTTCAAAATTGCACAAAAATTCCTGGTTAAAATCTCAAACGTACACCAACAATTATTGAAAGATATCATCAACGGAGTATGTTACCAGTGTTATGAAAAACGCCTTGAGCAGCAAAAATGTTGTCCAAATGTTAATGTTTGCACTGCAGAAGAAAATTTGGAAGAGGAACTGCAATTAAATCAGTAGCCTATTCGAATATTTTTTCAATTCAAATGAGCACACTCATATGTTTTTGTTCGTAACACAAGCTTTCTGTTTTTTATTGTACAAATATGTTTTTTTTGGTGTGCAATCTGTTTTTTTCAATAACTGAATGGAAGCCCTGTATGTGACTGTTGAACACAGACATCTTGGCAGATAATGCAGCGAGACAGTGACACTGCTGAGAGCGTTAAGCCACGTATAGTTTTATATTGCGTGAAAAAAAGCATGAGTAAATCTGTAGCAGTGCTTCCACAAGTTGGAAAAATCCACTGTCAGTGTGAGACTGTGATCAACGTGCCCGAGTGAATAGCTTAACCAAAATACTCTTATGCAGGCTTCTTTTCACAAAGTATAACAATACGTGACTTGTTAGAATAAGTCCATGCACAGCTGTGGGAATACGTCTCTATCGTACAGGTTTAGTTCTGACTTCTTAGTGAGCACTAAGTGCAAAGCTATATTTGCTGCGGCGAGTTTTCATAATTCATCTGCTCAGTTTTTTAAAAACCTGTGTGGTATTCTAACTTTAGTAGGTTCTGCGATAGTCTTATCAACATATAATTCTACTTCTCACTCATTTCTTTGAACAATTTTGCGTGCGTGTCTAACTCTCTTGTTTTTTCACCGCTCATATTGTTCTGGCCGATGATTACTCTTAAATTATGACTTGTTTGTAGAAAGTCTTGAAAAAATGGATATTAGGCAGTTTATAAAAAGAAAAAGCTTTTCTGATAGCAGAAGTGTAGAAAACATTTCAGCCAAAAATTGAGAATGGAGGTTCACCCAGCACAGACTAACGGGGTTGAAAGGGTAAAGCGTTTTGTGAACGCTTTTTTTGCATTGCATCGTCAGCAACCTGAAAAGGATAAGCAAAATTTTGACGTTGCCCCCATGGAAAAAATTTGCGGGCGCCTATGGATGCACTAATTTCGATCTAATTCTTGGGTCATAAAGCGTGGTGCTGTTTGCTTCAATTCTCTTAAGTCATTCAAAAACGATAAGTGCCAAAGCTGTCAGTTTCCTTAACCTATATACTAAATGCAGTAATCAAAAAGCTCTACAATTTTGACTCATGGTGAACAGCCTGAAAACATAAAAAAAAACAGTAAAGCAGTGTTATGATATTCAAGCGCGAGGCCCCAAAAAGCGCGAGGCCCCGGACATTTGCCCGGTTTGCCCAATGGTTAATCCGGCCCTGAGTAGTACCACAACAAAATCTTAAATAGGCTCTTTCAACCCAGCCCGACTGTGGAAAGAAGTTTTGTTAAAAGTCTTCAGGATACAGCACACTTTCACAACAGCTTAGGCGTCTGGGCAATAAAGCAACATTTTCATTTTTTCCAAGATATTCGCTATTTCAGAACCTGACAGCGGCTTAATTGACACCCAATAAAAGCGGGAACTCTTTAACTATATCGGAATGCAATCCGATAGATGTGCTCTTGCAATGTGCTCCTAGACGAGTGGTTGTTTAAATGAGGATTCTGAAAGTTGAACCCTGAACTATAAGCGAGATGCCTTCGGAAAACTATGCATTAATAGCGTGACTTCCACACATTTTTTAGCAGTTTTGGGAACATACTTACTTCGAACGACCGAGTTTTTTGAAGCAGTGCCGAGCAGTCAGAATCCATCTTGGCGCGATAATCACGCCACCGCATATTCCTATCAGTTTAGGCAGAATCTTCTGAAATCGATCGGTAACATTGACTTCAACAGCTAATCGCACAAGCCATGGGAAAGACGATGGCAACGCCGGCATGTACTTTCCTGACAAAAACCAAGCCTACAACAGTAAGCCTACCACCCAAAAAGTCTTTAAAGATTTGAGCATCTGCAAAGATTTCACAAACGTTCTATTCCGGCTTTTTACCTATGCGGCGTAAGTAGCGCTGCAGTATATAAATCTAACAAATTGCCTGATGAATGAAAAAAAACGTAAAACACGAATCTTGCGCATCAAAAGGGCTGAACTTCAATGCGCGACTGGAAAAATGAATTTACTACAGTGCACATTGCTGGTCACTTGTATTGCTCGTATATTCCAAACGGCGCAAAAACACTTCGAGATAAAAAATAACCGTTGCTGAACTCATGTACATGGAGCGGCTATTTGTGCCATATCCCAATTTCGAAATGCATGTTAGTAAAACTAGTCAAAAACTAAACTTTGTCTTAGTTCATCCTGCAAAAGAATCCATTTACCTAAACTTGGATTATGGTTTAAGTGCAGATCGAGAGGGTGCCCACAGTTTTGTTGAAGGTAATTTGCCTGCGACGAATTCGGTTCCGTGACTCTCACTGAATTCATCGTGGGAAGAAAGCCGTAAAAGAAGTGGCGAACACCTTTAAAGAAACAATAAGGTGACATTATGAGCTTCCAGTCGCTCAACATTGTTGTTTTTCCTACATTGAGCCTGAAATTCCAACCGCTTTAGTAATGACAGCAAGTCTGTTACCATCAATCAGTATAAACAGATGCGTTGCACCAGATTTTCACGAAATTGCAACTTAATATCCGTAACTTTGGGAAATAATATGCTATGCGCACCGAAAACAGTGAATAATATGTTATTCTGTTTTTTTTCAAAGGGTTCCAACGTAAACAACTGATACAAACAACATAAAAGTTGAACACAAAGTAAAGAGGGATCCGCCCAATTCGGTTACAGCAAGTTAACGTAGCGGTGTTTATAGAATCCACTGGTAAATATAAAATATAACTGAGCGCAAGTGATATAGTTCCAAGTACGTCTTGCTTGGGGCTGTTAAGCAGCCTTGCCCAAGGGTTTTCAAAAACCGCCAGACGATCGATTTGTCTTACCGCCGGCAGGACCATACGGTTTTGAACCTGTCTCGTCGACAAAATTTACGGCAGAATCTGCACAAAACAAAAAACAAGATACCACCTTATTTGAACAATACAAAGCTACACATGCCAGTTTAAGCTTTAGTGTAAAACACCGAAAACTATGTTCAGTGCAACGGTCACAAACTAACAAAGCAAACAAGCATTCACCGCCTGCTAAGGATGCTTGTCCGTTTCTTATTCTGTCCCAGATGATTGTGGGTTCAAGAAGTAACATTGAGTGGTGTTTGCAACTAATACTCACAAACATCAACAGGTAATTTTACGCATCGCCCGTCTTAAAACAAGAGCTTGAATATCTCACTTTAGTAAGTGATTGATAAAGTTATAGTAGGGTTGTTACAGTGAAACAAAAAACATTTGAGTTCACTTAACCGTGTAATAACTCCGAATCCCTTATGACTTCCTTTTGTGTTTGCTTCGAGAAGCGTCCATTGTTTTGGACTACTGAAAAAAATTAAAAAGCAAATTGTTACTGAACTAAATACCATTTTCAAAAAAATCTCATTCTAAAATTGCAGCTTAGCTCCACCTATTTGGTATGCAGACGATATGAAACGTAGGAAAAGATCCACACACAAAAACTTTTTAAACAAAATGTTGCCAAACAACAAGTAATATATACGTTACCTGCAGCTGTGGGCAACTTGAATCAACGACATTACAGGCCCAATTATGTACCTTTATATTAGTACGACACTCGGGACTATTTAACTGGTAAAGGATGTTGTTACGTAAAACACTAAAGTATACAACAGGAGTTGGCAAACTAAGGCCCGCTGAATATTTTTGCGGCACTCGTAGACACAGTGCACACTTTTAGTACTTTTTTGTGCTGATCAAGAATCACTGACTTATTATAAGTCGCTTCTAGTCGAAAAGCACGCAGTATGATAGTTGAGTGCATAGTGATCTTAGCGCGCAAATATAGATCAAGGATCTTTAATATAATATAAATAAATATAAATTATTATTGAAATGATGTTATATAAAAATATAAGTGCTATAGGTTAATACTGTGATAAAAATAAAATATGGCAATTTAAAGCACAAGAAACGTGTAATAAAATACCATCCTCCTTGTTAAAAGAAACTAAGTTTGAATATTAAAAACATAATTATACTAAAATTCAAGAATATTCAACAAACTTGTGTTTTTTTATATAAAAAAGGGAAATTTGATGAAGCTGACCCTTCGCTGGATACTGACAGACGAACGTAGCCCTCACTTAAAAAAGTTTGCCCACCCCTGGTATGGAATATATTATTGTAATTCAATAGAATTCTGAGAAAAAATGATATCACAGATTTCAAAAACACATCTCTCCGATCAAAATGATATAATTAACGCTCTGTTTTATCCTCTTCGTGTACCAAGACACCAGAAGTGTGCTTGCTGCAGCAGTGTATAGCAAATCCGCAACGACTGAGACCGCGCAGATCCGGCAGAAGGTGTAAGTAGGGCATTCGTTTCCGACGATCGCTGAAATAAGGGTACATGTGTAACCTCCCAGCAAATCCTCGGCGGGGAGAAATCTTTAAAAAGGGATTCAGCGACCTCCATTTGTCATTAAACTGGCGCATTGCTTCAAAAGGTATTTACATAGTAATCACATAACTTTTCCTTCCCAACTGGCCAACCTCAAGTTGATCCATCTTTCGAAATCGTAATTACTTTTGTAGAAGTTCATAGATTTTCCAATTTCTTTGATTAAAGATTTTTGATCCAGTTTTTATACCATTTCTTCTTTGTGTAATAATGGGAATAGTATAAAAGACACAATGTTTCCCTTAACAAAGTCTCGGACAGCACACAACGCTTGTGGTAATTTTAATCTTAGTACAATCACTGTGCTCGTTCCACACGACTTATTATTCACTTCGTAGCCTTGAAGGAAATTGGAGAAAACCAGAAAGCTTTTCTAGTGTTACTGTATCTTTTGTTTGGAAGGAAAGTGCCGTGCCATTAAAATTATGCTTATGTGGACACCAAACAAATAGGCCAAACGGTCTCGAGTCCTACTCCTTCAATGCATGTAAAGGCAACCATGGCTGAAAACCAATCTCTTCCAAAAATACATGCTCAGCTGAGAGATGTATGCCAGTTACATGAAACGGCGTTCTGAAAATAAATTAACCGTTTACCTGATAATAGGATAAGAATGCCAATGAGCAAAACGCAAGCTCCCGATCCAGCAAGAAGTAACTTAGCTTGGCGATATACAGGTAAGGTTCTCCGTGATATAAACCCAGAAGCTGCAGATGTAAAAAATGCACCGGTAATACTTGATGGAACAAAGCCAAAATCCAACACCATTGACTTAAACGTGAGTTTTCATGTTATGAGCGGTTGTATATAATGCACTGACACTCCAGATCTATCGGTTCGGGAACTTTTACCAGATCGGCTACGTGCATCCCTTTCCACATTGCTTCTCAACACCTGGGTCGTCGTAATATCATATATTATTCATTTTCGCAGAATTTTCATAAATTTTTATTGATACTGAGCACTCTATACCATAATTTTGTTTCTGAAGTAACAAATCTTGTAGCAACCAATTGTTACTATGGCTATTGTCATTGGGATATCCCTATGCTTTCATTTCACGTGTTGTCTTACCCTACAACCTGCTAGCTAACTAGTGGTTGTGATGCTAGCCGTTGTGATGTGCCAGCCAGCTGGAGGTTGTGGTCTCTGTTTCGGACTTTTTTGAAAATATTTGGACATTTTTGAACTTATTTTTACGTATAATTGTCTTATTTGTGTACAGTTCACTATGTAATTATGCAATGTATTTGTGTGAAAAGTGGTTTGGTAAGGTGGGTCACCGAAGATGCATATTACTTGACGCTTAACATTTGAGTCGTCGTAAAAAAGGTTGAGAAGCAATGCCTCATGACATTGATTCTCAACGGTTGGTACCACCTCCTTACAAAAATAGGGCGCACTTTTTTGTTCATTTTGGCCACACAGCTGGACAGATTTTCCCAAAATGCTTTCTTGTTTCGCAAGCATAGTTAGACGGCTGATGTGACTGTCAAATTTTGTTTAATATTCTGTTTTCATTATTATTTTTTATTAAATCTAACCATTTTTTAATCAGCTCGCAGAGAAGAAACAGTTGCAGGTCTCGCATAAATAAAATTGTTTTTTTGTTAATTGGTTTGGATGTTTGAGTAATCATAAGCACATTTGAGCAAATTTAGTTCTTCAGGAACCAGTGGTGGGTAACAACAGTAAAAACCATTAGGTGAGGTAGTACGCCTAACAAAAAGGTTGAAAATCAGTGCCTTATCAACAATAACACTAAACGCCAGTGCAGTAACTAGCAGATTTGCAGAATCATGGGCGGATCCAGCAAGAAGGCTCAGGGGGGCGATTTCAGTAAGATTTGGTTGTCAGGTCTCATAACGACTTCCGTATTGTAAGAGGGATGAAGTATATTTCACAACACTGCTGTGGCAAAACAATGAACGACAAAATGCCTTATATCGCAAATGCTGTTTTCCGAATCGTAAAAAATCATGGTGAATAAAGATACTTTCGTAGGTTTTAGTGAGGGAGATCGCCCCAATCTCACCCCTCTGGATCCGCCCCTTTGCAGAACGAGTTACCGACTAGCAACCACGAAAAAGAGAAAAGAAAAGAGTGTGAAAAACAAACAGCAATCCAATTCTCGTCATCCATTCAAAAATATGTTGACACAAGGCTTTACTGGTGATGACTGGTAGTGCTGGCGTCCAATTTTTAACTGGAGCCGCCATATTTGGTGTTGGTACGGCAGTAAAAATCGGCAGTTTTGGCATATAACGTGGTAATCGAATTTACTGACTATCTTTTTTACCCATTTCTTGAAAATTTTGATGAGGTTTTCCAACAATGTGGAAAAATTGGTTCCCTCTCTTTGTGTATGCAAACGGTTTGTTTCAGTACAACGATTTTGTTACAATTACAAATACGGCCCATGCTATTTCATGTTTTACTTCTCCAACAAAACCTGGCAACGCACTAGCATCTGCCACACGCCGTCCCTTTCAACGTTTTCCGAGTGATGTGGGGGCGGTTTCTGAGAAAATTGGTATAAGCAGCAATCAACAAAATGTTTCGAAAGGACGGAATAGTTTTATTTTAGATGGCACTGAAGCTTGTCCAATAAAATAATTTGATTGCAAGATGCAAAATAACACAATTCTGTTGGAACATGGCAGTGGTCTCAAAAGTTTTTACCAGAGGGCAACATGAGCTATTGCACAACAGTTCGAGGGCCGGGCATTTTACGTAATGTGATTGTTTCGGGATATTCAATTCTATTTGAATAAGATGATAGGACTGACGATGCGTAGTGCTACGTGAAATCGATTTCCTAACCAAAATTTGTGATTGATTCCCTGCTTCTTTCACTTGTGGAGTGACGTTACTTGTTTCGGGATATGTTACATTTACAAAATCAACAAGTTTTTTGTAAATACATTAATTTTTCAACAAGTTTTTTGTTAATATATAAAGTTCAACAAGTTTTTTGTAAATATTAATTATATTGATTAATTTTTCAATGTTGACAAAATGTCTTTGCGGCAGGGCTGTGGAGTCGGAGTCGAGGAGTCGGAAGAATTTTCAACCTGAGGAGTCGGAGTCGCAGAAAATTTTAACGACTCCGACTCCGGGCAGACGTTTTGCTCACCAATTGTGACTGTTTTTGCCACAAACGTGCGTAAGCGTCACACTTGGCAATTTAAGCAGCTTGATGCTTCAACAAGAGATGATCATGGCTATTCAGACAGGCGGCAGCGCACTAACTTGCATACCTTCACTCAGGGGCCA
>Ga0210059_1014066_pt1 | contig 11872 bp, 7 predicted proteins | sample Ectturendosymbi2_FD_188042 | JGI IMG/M metagenome (GOLD analysis project Ga0210059, IMG submission 188042) | Ecteinascidia turbinata endosymbiont from Florida, USA - Sample 2 (SPAdes) (version 2) | ecosystem: Host-associated > Tunicates > Ascidians > Unclassified | place: Key West, Florida... | reverse complement strand
ATTGAACTTTCCACTGCTTTTTCTGAGCCACTCGTCCACATCACGCAAAATGTGATTTGTGCAAATAACATTGGTTAGATTTGGAAAATAGTGTCGTAACGGTTTTGTAATTCCTTTTTCGCGGTCAGTCACAAATGGTACTTTGGTGCTTTTGTCAAGCTTCAAGAATTTTAAAATATCTAAAAAAAATTCTTTGTGACATCTCATATGCTTACGTTCATGGACAAGAAATGCCACGGGAAAAATGGGATCCCCTTCCAATTTAATGTTTCTACATACAAGAGATGAAACGCAAAAGTCGCCCATCAGATACGTAGTATCGTACGAAACAACTTGGGCGAGCTCTGGATGCAGACAAGACTCCTTAATGATATCTTTTGCTTCCGTGAGCAGACTCTCATTGGCAAACCTCAATACCAAATCTGGGTAAAACTCAAATTTTCTTAAAAAATTGTCAGATTGCACAGCAAACTCGATTGTGTTGAATATCTCATCACGAGCAATTTTCTTCGCTTTTTTCTGATTGTACTTCACATTTTCACATTGTTTTGTGCTCTTCGGTCGATCTGTAGGCATTCTTAACTGATCGTTTTTGTTACTGTGCTTAGTGTGCAATTTTCTGTACGTTTCTTTTGCTGTAAAGCCTTCGTCACCTTTTATCTCCTCCATGCACTCTTTCGAAGTGGGAAAATAAGGCGTACCTTTTGATTTGCAGTTTCCATGAGATGTGTCCCGGTGACAAGAAGAATCTCCCAAATAATGAACCAAATAAACTTGTGGCTGTTCGCTGCATTCTTCTGCGCTGATTAATGAATATACATGACGTTGAAAAGAAGATACAGTTTTCCGTCCACAGCTTTCATGGTCTTTTAATTGATAATAGTGCTTGTAGATTCCAAGGTTTTTATTTTTTCCGCTGCCTTTCAGAAGAAATCTGTATTGATCGCAGCCAAAATCCAATTTAGAATTAATCGATCTGCTTTGAAAAAGGTAAGCTTCCCCTCCTTTAGGTTTCACTGCGCAATCATGATGTATACCTTCTTCACTAACCAGGAGTGTTATAGCTCTATGCCATGTTAAAGGTTTGCTATCCACATGAAGCATATTCATTTTGGAAGGTTTACTTGTCAAGAAAATGCAGCTTAAGCTGAAAATAAATAAATGCAGTTTCGCAGACCGAACTTTAGCGTAGGCTGACGATGTATATAGATTATAAAATCAGGAAAATTTATATAACACAGTGAAATTTTCGTTTTATCCATACCCTACTCTATGTTAGAAATGCGTTATGACGAAAACATCTTTGAACGGTTTTGTTATGATGGTCTTCATGCGGACATTCGCAATTATTTCCTCCGTAAGCTTATTGCTCTCTATGCTATTTTAGAGGTACAAATTCAACTCCGTGAGTTTGAACATACTTAAATCAAAGAAGATCATGCATCAGTGTTCCTTCTAGTAATAGCATTTACGTGTGCGTGAGAAATTGCAATTGTGCAGGAGTTTACAGAAGCTGCAAAATTTGCGCGGACAGCTGTTGCCGCAAACAGTTACGGATCCAGACCAGGCGTATGGGGGCGCGGTTATACAGGGTTGCCAAAACAGTTTCCACTTGTTTTAATACCCCAGAATCTCAAAGACAATCGTTGGTATTACACAAAATTAGTTATTTTTTGTAGTCAAAGAAAGCATCACTTTGCAATTTCGTTGAAGCACGCGATCGGCCAGGAAATCACTACAGTTTAAGCTTTTGATATCATAAATTTACAAAACTTTTTAAGTGCGTGAAAAAGATGGGCCACCATTTTTCACATGTTGCAGAGTAAATCAGAACACTAGAAGCGGAGCGCTTTTCTTACAATAACAAGTGACAACTCTATTCCCACAATAGCAGTCGAGTAAATAGGTAAATGACAATCACGTCTCCAGACAAAGCTTGTGCATTTACATGTACATGGAAAGCATATTTATTGCTCAAGCAATTTCAACAGACAAACATTTTAGAAAAGGCATTTCCTATAACAGCGTGGTCCAGCTGCTTTTGACGTATGGGCCATTTTACAAAAACGTGAAAACTCGGAGACTACTAACAGCAGAATGATGTATAAAACAACAGATTCACAAGATTCCAAATTAAAAAGGAAATACAGGAGAGTTAAATGAGTGTGTCATTGACAGTATTACATAATTGCAATAAACAATTTATTACAAATCTCTATCAGTGCGATGCTTGTGATTGAGGCTTCTCTGACACTCTCGTTACTTTCACATACCAATATGTTTGTGGCAGAAAGTCGGAGACTATGGTCCGGTGCTTCATCTGCCATTTGATTTATGTTTTTTTAGATTTGATTTGCTTCATAGCAAAAAATGTACTCTCACACATTTATGTGCTTCCTAATGTCGAGCGCATTTTAGTGCTAAATCAGGAAACTTATATTTGCTAACTAATTTCTACAAGTTCTCTACCGTCCGATATTAACGCTGTGAATAGGCGATTGTATAATATTTTGAACGGCTGTTATGCTTGTTCTAATTAAGATTGCTATGCTTGTTCTAATTAAGATTGCATAATGTAACATACGCACAAAAATCAACACTGACAAAGCTCGCGGGCCTTAACAATTCTGGCTCCCGGGCCTGTAGTTGGACCACGCTGTGCTATACAACATTATTCCCACTTTAAATAGCTGTGCTGGCTGTCGTGAAATACAATCTCATGGTCGCATGGTAGATGAACACTTTGCCTAAAAGCGTATTACCTAATCAGACGTGTCACGCCAGTAATAACGGTATAATTTACATCAACTTTTAAACTGTTTCACAAGCTTGGATGTGAACTTATGACGTTTAGAAAAAATATCAATCCCACTAGTCCCGGTTTTTAAAAAAAGTTGTGACACTCTTGAGCAGAAGCAGAGCACCAACAGTGAAATATCTAACAACTTGTACAACATTAATGATGGGAACCTTTTTCTTTGTGATGTGTCTGTCTATAAACATTTATCTAACTTTTTCAGCCAACACCACCAGACATTTTGGCAACATACACATTTCAAATGTTTATTGATGTATGGCTTATCTTTTGTAATTTAAACGAGCTGAATAGCAAACTACACCTGGGTAGAGGCTGCGGACTTTCCAGAACAACTAAAGTTTGTCATTTTCATCTTAGGCCAACTGTATGTCAAAGCCCAAGCTTACAACAAAGAGAAACATTTGTTCTCTTTTGTGATGTAGTCTACTTTGAAAACGCAGCGCTGATAAAACAATTTCCGTTGCAAAGCAAAGTAGAAAAATGCCGGGTTTTGCCAGTAATCGTGATATCAGTTGCTGTACGTTATCAGTAGAACAAGTTTTTGCAACTTTTGCAACTTCTTTTTACAGATTCCAAAATACTCAAAATATATGTAATTCAATGTTTTGAGCTGTTTCCAGGAATTTTATATTGCAACTTTTTGCAACTTTTCCGATTTTTACGTGCAACTTTTTACTGCAATTTTTATCGAGAATTGCGCAAAATGTAAAAGTGTAACTAAAAAAAGACTCTACAAAAGTATTTCAGTTAGTTTTATTTTCTTTGATTGCATGAAAAAGAGCTATATGACGAATTAGCTGGATCTCAACGTTATCTATCACGAAACAGTTGATTTGTAAGCTAGAAGTTTTACAACGCCAGCCAACAGTGCTCTCACTTTTAGGGATTTTCTCACTAGATTGAAACGTTTGACCCTTTTTAGGGATTTTTGGAGAAGTATGAAAATGTGTGAAATGAACTATCTCATTTTAAATTGCAAATGATATTTGGTTATATTTTTGACATTTATCATTGGCACTCCGATTTCATGCTTCGCCACCACATATTTAAGGATTTTTTGGTAACTGTTCAAGTGATTTTTGGAGTTTCATTTGTGAGAGCCCTGCCAGCCAAGCACGACAGTGCCCGAACTCAATTAGAGGTGGAATTGCGGAGTCGGCGCAAATGAAAAGAGGTTGTGTCAAGTCTTTCGCAGTCAAATTCTTTTGAGACAGCTTAGTTACATCAAACTCATTGATGAAATACAAAGAGCAGAGATCCCAAAATATACCATTGCTCAAGCCTATGAAAGAGGCTACACATTTGAATTTGGCAGCGGTCCAGCTGGAATAAATTTGTGTTAAGATCACCGATTTGAACTTAATAGTGACCTAAAAGCGTTTGTGAAAATGATCCGGCCAAACATCAGTCCAGAACTGTATGCCAAATTTTTAAATTGCCAAGCAACTTCATACACTGTGGAGGGAAGTTTTAGCATGCTTGGCAATCTGTTGGCAAAAGATCGCCATTTCTACCCAAAAACTGTTTGGAAATATTTAGCATTGTAAGTAAACAAACCGCTTGGGTAAGTTACTGTCGTTTGCAATGTTTGCGCATAAATGCAACTTTTGTAGAAAATAAATGCAACTTTCTCACTTTTTTACTGCAACAAAAACTTGCCCTAGTTATCAGCGTTGGAATGATATTAGTTATGTTGAACAGTCAGAACCGTCGCCAGAAAGTCGTCAATAGGAGGGCTTTACGTTTGTGTGTGGGGGCTTTCAGTTCGTGTAGGGGGGGTTTGACATACAGATATGAGAAAAATTCCACTAATTTAGGGGCTAATACCACCACAGTTCCCCCGTGGTCACGGGACTGTGAACAGTTCCTTTCAAAGTTTTTAGTTGCGCGACCTGAGTAAGTCGACGCTTATCTCCGCAAAATCTTTCCAATACATGGCCAGTTGCCTGCAGAAGATGCCTATTAGTTTGCTAGAATCTTGTGTTAGTTATAAGTTTTTTATATTGCTTAATTGCATTCGTATTTTTAATATTTGCATTTCCTTTTAATGCTGCCCATCAGGGATTTCAAAATAAGATTGTATGAAAAAACGACCAGTTTTGCACAGCCCAGCGGCATATCAACAACCGTGTTGTGTAACCGAAAGTGACTGCTTTTGTGTGAGTACCTCAATTTACCCCAGTAGGATTGAGCATTTCTCACACAGGAAAGAAACAATACAACATTATTATTATCACGAAAGAATGCCTTTTTTGATACTTTTCGATAAGAGGATGGAAAAAGTCAGGTGCATAAATCCTGCACTTTGACAAAGTGTAAAGCATTGCTTAATGCTTAGTCGAGAGCTTGGGTTCTTAACCTGAGAGGTACGAAAGGCTTGCAAGGGGTACGTGAGTATGGCAGCGAGCTATTGTCGACAAGTTTAAATGCATTGTTTTTTACCATTCGCCAAATTTATCATCATCATGTCGCTGTAAACGTCATAAGCAAAACAAAGCTAAAAAGGAAAAATCTCAGGACGAACTGAAATGTTAAATTTGTGATGTGCCTTGGCTGGAACAAAACCTCGAAATAAACTGCTAGTTTCCGAAAAACGCTTGCATTCTTTCTAGTAAACAGGTACTGGCAAACAGACCCGTAACCAGCTTGGGACACCAGGAGGGGCGAAGAGTTTTGTGAGAGGGACCCAACATTTTTGAACTGTGTCCAATAGTTTCAAACTATGTCCAACTCAGTTTCAAGGGGGGAGAAAATTTTTCTAGGGGGCTTCGCCACCATGGTTACGGGCCTGCTGGTAAATAAATTGTTCTATTTTTTCCATTTGATTTTGAGGTTGCGTGAGACATGAGTATTGTTACAGGCAGGTTTGCCTGTAGCAACTCATCTTGTACATAAAACAAACCGTGCCGTAAAACCTGCAAGCTTGAGGCAGTCAAAACAAAGCTAACAGATTTCAAGCAATCAAAACTGATGATTAAGTCAGCTGACCTGACTGAAACGACTATCCCAGGACAATAACCTCAAGTTACCCTAATAAAAACGTCACCAAACGTCAGCGAAAGTCACAAGACACTAGCTCAAATGAGCTAACACCAAGCACGACTACGGAAGTAATTAATCACACGAGAGGAGCGCGAACTGACAATGAGAAGGTGAAGACCCGAGCACCGACGAGTACCTGGCGTTGCCTGTGGTTGTGAGGTCAACCAATCACCTGAGGTTTTAACAATAGCAACCAATTAGAACACCTGAAATAAAGAGGTGTTGACCAACTCTGGAACAACCGTCGAGTGTAAATACAGCCACATTTGGACTAAAAGTCAGTCTTTTTCAAGACTCACTCCGGCTTGTCCGAACGAAGTTCTGCCAGATTATTTCGTGAAAACCAGACTATGAAAGTGAAGTTTTGCCAGACTGTTTTGTGAGAATCAGGTCGTGAAAGTGAAGTTCTGTCAGTTTGATATATGAATACTGTACTGGCGTAGTTTCGTCAGGCAAGTTGTTCAGGATCGGAATGTGTTATTACCAAAAACCTATTTTCGTTACTTTGCTGTACAAGTCCAAGTCCAGTCAATTGGTTTACTTTCTTCAGCCGTGGAAGGTTTCACCTTCTTCCGCTTATAACCTCGAGAGGTCGTATAAAAGGTGAGCAATGCTCCCTTTTGGTGAGCAATGCTCCCTTTCATACCGCAGTGGTCGCACCACACTTGGGTGAGAGTCATTAGAATCTTCTCAACACGCACGTACACTTGATGTATGTCCGTTTCCTGCTCGGCATGTCGGTTACATCTCTTCGTAGCCCGCTTAAATCGAATCCAGCTTGGCAGCGGTCACTAACAAAACTACTTTGGTCCTTCTTCGGATCAGCCCTCTTGACTGAACTTACTTTCGACTGAATGCAGCAACATTTGAAATTTTTACTAATGGTAAACTTCCGCCTCAGCTATCACTCCTTGCCGAGTGCTTTGCCGAGCTCCGAGCAGCGCAACTCGCGAGCAGTGAAACGAAAGCATGACGACTTTAATTCAGTGTTAGCCGATTGAGTATGCATCTACTTACCGAGTATATTTACAGTTAGAATTGCATTGCGATATAAAAAATTGAGTCTTATTTATATAGTAAATTGCTTGAATAGGGGAACCGATCTGAATAGATTGTTGATCCCCTTATCGCAAAATACAAAGATGCAGAATTAAAATATGAGAGCTATATGAGCGTTGTGACATGTCGAGAAGTGCTTGAATATTATGAAACATCGTATATTGGTGAGTACCACTTTGTATTATTGAACATATTTATTGTGATGAATAAAAGCTATAAAACCAAAAATTATATGCTTCACTGGTGTGTATATTTTATAGTATGAACCGTTGATAAATAATTAATATTCGGGCAATTAATAGGGTCTGTTAACCAGACATAGTTTCTGCGAGAACGGTCCCAGGCTCAGTAATGAGAACCCACGCATTTACGTTATCTACTGGATCTAAAGCACATTACGATGCCACCCTATAGGGGTCGCATCTTGTGTAACAGTATCAATCGTTAACAGCAAAGAGGGCGCTGTAGAAGAACCACTTCTTTAGGGTATTTCAATTTGTTTTAACTTGACAGGCTTTTAAAAGGGGTACGATACCATGAAAAGGAGCATCACAGACGTTTTTGGGGAAGTTGCCCCCAAATGCCCCCCTGGATCCGCCACTGGCTGCAATAGTTCATCGCAAGTGTGTTTCTCTTTCAATTCTTATGTAAGTTTACCTGCTTGACGAATGTTAATCTATGCAAACAGAGGTCACGAATGGGCCACTCAAGCCAGTCTGGAGCTCACGGAAAAACTAACAACTGTCCATATCAACGTAGCTGCTCTAACTCTATTAACTTTTACTGATGTGATTACCAGTTTAGCTGCGCGTGTCACAGAATTTCAGATGATCAGTGCTTACAGTTTTTGAGCATGTAACCACTGCTTATGCTCATACCGCAACTTGCATTATGCAACGCAGTTAGACGTCAATAGCATTGGACGTAAGTGCGAGTAGATGCAACTGATTTACGCACTATCTCTGAATTTCAAGGTTTGCTGCTTCTCCAAGAATGCTACCGCTGGTCATCCTCAATTCATTTGTGCCTGACAGAGGAGTACGATAAAGCATGTTCTACCTTCCTAACTAAAGCCCGTTGAGTTAACTACAGTGTTTATCATAAGATCCTTGCGCATGTAACTCCCCAAAACACCACGGGTATAGCATCACGCGGCACACTTCCCTCATTGTTTTCTTTCGCGGACATTTGCGTCTGTCAATGTACGAAGCTCCGGTTTTGTACGTTTTGTACTCCCGTGTTTGTTGCAATGGGCGTAAACTCGTTTGGTACAGTTGCGAAGTTTCAAAAGTTGCGAAGTTTCAAAAATTACATGCATTAAACCACTTAACGAAAGAAATTAATCAGCGTTATCATTTCAGTTGCACGATGTGATAATCCATACAAATTTTATAATGACAATAATCAATATTTCTAAACCGTTTTTCTTGTTGACTTATTCAGCTACCAAATGGAATTGCACGTACCATGAAATAAGCGAAGTGAAGACATGTTGCAAATTTAAATTTGAAATAAGATGAATAATGACAGCATTAATTGTATTGGAGTGTTGGACACTATCGTACTCTGATGTTTGGTGTACGAAACAAAGTAATGTGACGTCGTGAAGTACAACGAAGGTGGAGGTGGTTACACGAACAGCAAATGCTGTTATATGGCCCACACTTGTTTTACCTTGCTTAGAAAATTTCGAAAAGGCTGAACAATTCCAATTTCAGACGAATCAAATGTCATGTGATCCCGAACCGAATGGCAATTGTTTAAATGCAGTGGAACAATTGTTTTAATGCAGTGGAATTCGCCTATAACGAATTCACGACGCTTTTTCGTTGGCCCCCACATAACATTTTATTCGTGTATAATGACAGTTAAAAATGTTCGTTACACGCTGAAGTGTAAGTTCGGCTGGCTATGTGGAGCCACCACCAAACCTTTTGTGACCTAATAGAAACGCAATTTACTTAAGTGGCCAATCATTGAACCGTGACATGCGTGCGGTGAGAATGGCATCAAAGACTGAGCCATCATCAGCAATCGAGGCAAATCGTTACGTGAGTTTTAACATACAGTATCAAGGATTGTTGGGACTGTAGTCAGTTTGATCGATAGTCCTGGTGGAACAGTGCGTAACTTCTGGAACAAAAGAATCAGTAGCCAAATATGGAAAAAGTATAACATCATTATTGTTGAGCTTTTACCCTATTTGTTGGTTTTATTGCTTTCTGTGTTCTTTTTGTTTTTTTGGGTGTCACCATTTTCTGGGAGTATCGACATGATAGCCTAAGGATTTTTTCAGTCTCCCAATTACAACCTTGGGACTGCTTTCAAGCATTTACAAAGAGCGTTTGTTTTTATCATTCCGTACCCAGGTCTGGGTGTTTTAGCAGTAAATAATATGCATAATGACATCGTGGTTTCGTTAAACAGCAAAATTGGTAAGAAAGTTGCAAAACTTGCAAAAGATTCCGATATCCGAAAAACGGCGTTGAATACAATTTTGCAAAAACTGGATAAATTTAAATTTGCCTTTGTATCATCAGAGCATATGCGAAAACATGATAGAGTAAGCGACAATTATGTTCAAAAAACACTTCTTAGCTCCCGCAATGAAATTGGTTGAAAACACTATTTAAAGGAAGGATTCATTGCAGTTCGTCTGTGATGACAGTTCGCCTACAGCGACGCTTTTTTGAAGTGACATTATAGGAGAATTCTACACTGTAATGAAAAAGCTAACTTTGTTTTTATCTGTAGTTTAAACATAATATGCGTTGCAATGATTGCCAAGGCCATTGTTTCATTTGCCTCACTTATAAGCTGCCGCTGGCAGATGTAACCTTACAGTTTACCAGATCTGCTTGAAAAGAGCGACATTTGAAATGAATAACATATCCGATATCCTGAAATAAATAACTTTTCGAAAAAAAAGAATGCTGTGATCTGTTAATGATTTAGCAATTTTCACAAATTACTCCTTCAACAACTTTCTTACACAATATCTGAATACCTCTGCCTCAAAGACTGCATGTCATTGATGGCAAAAACGATACATAGAAAGCATACAGTGAGATTCCATTGTGCGAACAATGCTACTGAATTTTCCTTCTTTGTTCACAGGGCACGTCGTAGTAAAATGAAAGTAATATCACACATGCACTGAACAACAGCGTACTAAGTCAGTACTAAATCGGTAAATTTCTATGAAGAATAGCGTTCCATGTTGCTTTTCTGCGTCTTAGTACATTTGTAAACAAAGAAATGGCCATTCACTTAAAAGCGATGGTTTTCTTTTGACAAATTCAAATTTTTTGACAATCATGAGACAAAAAAGCAGATGGGGATCTTTTCTCAAGGGGTACGAAAATCAAAGGTCTATCACTGCACAGTGCAATCAAATTCAAACTAAGCATGGATTGTTCTTAACTCCCATCACAGCTACCTAACACAAGAAACACTGAAGACTTGCGCTGCTGAGTTTCCTAAAATGATGATAGGCGTACAATTTGAAGAATAAAAATATAACTTTATTAAATAAAACGTAAAAGTATATGACGAACGTGTATTCCATATAATGTTTTCGTGCACAAGACCTTTTTTAATTACAAAAATATGGTCAAGTAACATTTCACATTTCGTTGTTTTTTCATTTCTTTCTGCCAGCGAAAATGCACGCAAATGCCAAAAAAGTCCCGACAAATATTATATGTGCCTTATTTATTTCTTGAACAACGATGTGCGTCACGCCGATACCTGGATATGTCCGTTGTCACGTTAGGTCGACCGAACAAGGCAAAGACACGATGAAAAGTTTAAAAAACTTGCAAATGAAAAACAAAATGACAACAACAATTTAAGACTGTATTAAGAATGCTATTTTAAAAAACAAACCAGACGCAACTGTTGGCAGAGGAGGCAGTTATTGTGACCACAGGGTTGGATAGGCCTACTGTTTGTAAAAGCAGCGTGCAGCGAAGGAACAGAATTGCACAAAAGTTACTGGTCTTTCATTAAAACGGTTAATGTGCACACATTATGCAGCAAAATCTATACAAAAAATTCAGTTGTGTGTCTGTATTTTAGCTTTCCCCCAGTAAAGGAATGTGCCTGGTATCATCGCTGCCACCGTTACATTTTAAATAGCTCTGCTTCTTTTCTGCGTATGAATGTAATACAGAAACAAAAAGCTTTTGGGCAGGCGGAAAAGTATACACGAAGTACGAAAAATGTCCTGTAAAGACTATTGCAAACGTAGCAGTTGGACGCGTTGACGAATGGGAACACACACAACTTTTCCGTGTTGGCTCAGTGATTGACTTGTTGTCTGCTGAAGCCAAGCACCAAGACAAATTTGTTGTGCCGATTTCTTCACATTGCCATAGGAACGTCAACCAGGGCGTCCAAAAAACAATGTTCTGGCCGAGCCTAACGAATAACTCTTGCCTCAGTGAAAATGATGAATAGCAATACTCCACCCATGAGCAACTTGGAGAATATTCCACAATTCTCAGAATCCTATTCCGAGAAGACATTGAAGCAGTCCCGTTACGACAGGAGGACTTTGGCGTGCTTAGCCCCCCAAACAAAGCTCCATGCCCACCGAATAGAAATATGAAACACCATACATAAGGAGAGTTTTTGTCAAATTTAGAATGTCAAGCCCCCCTGCATAAGCATAAACCGCCCGTATTTAATATCTTGCTGGTGAGGATTCTGCATTTGAAAAAAGCCGAAAGGACTTTTGAGGAACATGTTCCGGAAAAAGATCAGCTGTTTGTTGCAAAGACACAGGATTAAGATTCTCAATAACGCTTGATATGAGAAAAGACCACAAAACTCAGAAAAATTTCTCTTCAGTGGCTGCAGCGCCACGATTGCATTTGACAAACAACAATAGCGCCGTTTGTTTCAAAGCAGCATTCCCCACTTCTGAACTCAAAGTGCATAGGCCCACAT
>Ga0210059_1014065_pt1 | contig 11873 bp, 8 predicted proteins | sample Ectturendosymbi2_FD_188042 | JGI IMG/M metagenome (GOLD analysis project Ga0210059, IMG submission 188042) | Ecteinascidia turbinata endosymbiont from Florida, USA - Sample 2 (SPAdes) (version 2) | ecosystem: Host-associated > Tunicates > Ascidians > Unclassified | place: Key West, Florida... | reverse complement strand
GCCACGCCAATGTGGCGCACGCCTTTATTTCGCGCATTAACGCTTATTTAGATGACATTGAGGTCGCTCTCGCAACAATTTCACATTTTCAAAACTCTAACCAAATATATTCACAGCTCTATGCAAGCCGGGCTCGTACTCTTCCAACGGTGTAGAAGTATGCATGGCATGCCCGCTGAACACCTACAGTGACGTACATGGGTCAACCGAGTGCACCATTTGCCCTCCTGACACAGGAACGACGATCGAAGGAGCCAGTTCATTTCGACAGTGCGGTCGTAAGTATCACCAGAGCTGAACGCAACTTGTGTCTAGAAAAATCTCGGCCAAGTACACGTTATATAAAAAATATCACTGAAATTCAAGCTCACTGAGATTATGCAGGGTAATGGATAGAGTGCTGAATCGCAATCAAAGTGAATGTTTGAACTTTTAGCCAAAATTGCTGTATTGTGCTGCATTTTACAAGGATAAACTACCAAATTTAAGGCAAAAGCGCAAGGGTGAAGACTGTTTGTGTTCAACTGATCAGATCATGGGTCTTGCTAGTTCATAGCAAACGTTATCGAACTACTGTGTATGTCATCAATTCCTAAAACGTACTTGATACGCAATAGGGAACAACGCAAACGCCGTTGCTTTCATCTGCCTGCAGCTGACAGCTGCTTTTATGCTGTTATTGCCTCAAACATTGCAGGTTTGTGCGAGCCGGGATATGCTTCGTGGACGGGCATTGATCCGTGCTATCCATGTCCCCTGCACACCTACCAGTTTCAGAGGGGTCAGAAGTTTTGCCACAAATGCCCGGATGGAACTAACACGGCCAGCAAGGCGTCCACTTCGTACAATCAGTGCTTCGGTAAATGCTTTGTGCTTCTTGTTGGTTTTTGACTGATTTTGACAGTCGAACCTCGCCTGCATGCGCACAACTGGTTTTACTTACCACGCCCAATCCTGATTGGGGACTTTATGGATTTTTTCATGCTTCACACAACGTGCTTGTATGATTTAGCAAGCGTCATTATTGCATACTTCTGTGATTATTTTTTCAAAGTCAGTGCATAAGAGACGGTTTGTCTCCGTGTTTTCTAAGTATTGCAGAATAAAACATACACGGGAACATTTAATGTTTTTTCCAAAAACCTGCTCACCCACATACAAGAAATATTTCCTGGCATCTGGCCATTAGAAGTCACTTTAAGCAAATTTATTCTCGGTCAGTTTGCAAAAAAAGCTTTCTAAAAACGCAAAAAAAGCTGAAAAGGAAGTGGTAATTCGTTTTTGTTCATAATATTTTGAGCTATCTCGGTGCCATATTTTTACCAAGTTAACGCGCATTGAAAAATGTAATTCAAAACTAATTACATACTTTTATAGAAAGCTGCTTATTTATGCAACAAGGCACATGCAACTGTTACGATGTTCCCAAGTCAAGCAACTCGATATCGGTGGATACGTCATCAGCTGATGACTCCACAGCGTCGACGTAATAGCACTTAAGGTCACTCTTGTCGATTGCGACAAAACTGTCGTTTGGTTCATCCGCGGCATGAAAGCAAGCTGGCCTTTCTTTGTCTTTGAGCGGTACGACTTTTGGCATTTTGCCGGAGTACATGTGGTGCAAAGCTTGGTACGTTCCCTCCCACTGGTTACCAGAAGCCAGGTGCTCGACAGAAGACGCGTGACTAGATGGCGTAACCCCAGGTGTTCTGCCCATTGTTTCGTTTAACCCCTCCGCTCTTTCCTTGTGCTTGCTCTCTGTTTCGAACTGGTCGCGTTGGGTTATTGTTTCGCACGACGTCGCAGACGAGCTCCGCGTGGGACGAGTGAGGTTTTGCGTGGATTTTGCTCTCGGCATCGACTTCTCCCACTCTGAATCCGACAGGGACATGTCGAGTCGCGATCTGCGATTGATATTTACTGAGAACGGATCTCCAGGCTTCGACAAATACCTGTTAGAGTTGTTGCTCGCAATATCGTCAGACGTCAAGTAGCTCGCAAGTGAAACCACGTTCGTCCAGTCCATCTCGAACAGTTCGTTGGGGTTGAGGGCGGGGACTGATGCTCTGTGAGGGACTGTCGTCTGCGTTTCGCTTAAATCAAAACGGTTGCACGTTCGGTATTTTACCGCGCTTCGTCCGAAGCGTGACGTGAGGTCCATTTCCGTTAACACCACCGGCTCGCACGACTCGTCCAAATCGGAAGTGGAGAGGGAGTCGCAATTGCTGTTGCGTGTGGCGAACATAGAGTCCGTGCTGTCATTCCTGCCGCGAGGAAAATGATCGCACGTGCCTTGCGCCCTTGATTTTAGCCTGTCTTCCAACTTTTCGCGTTTCGGTGCTTGGCTGGGAACGTCACCACTTGAATACAGCGCGAGTTGAGAGTAATTGTCTTCGACGTCATCCAAGCTAACCTGGTCTGCAACGTCGTCGTCGTCGTACGCTGACTGCTCTTCGAGGTCCACGTCACAGTCTGGCGGAGGCGGCAACTCAAAGTCGAAGGACGCTTCCGACAGCGATGGAGTGTCTGCAGCTGGGCTGCCCTCGCAATATCCCAGGTGAGCGCAAGGTGGCGGTGGCGGGAACTCAAAATCGATATCTCCAACGTACTGCTTCACCACCAAACTCTTACTTCGCGTTGCGCCTCGTCTTGTGTTATCCTCCTCTGTCGATTCGCGTGCTTGGCCATATGCGCCTCGAGCTCGAACAGGACGTTCGTTGCTTCGCCGCGCAGAAGCGCTCTTGCGTGCCTTTCTGGGCGCCACCGATCCCAGGACGTAATTCTCAGCAAAGCTGCAGTCACTGACGAATACCTCAGGAACAAGACGGGCAAAATTTCCTGTTCGCGATGGGCGATCGTCGGAATCCTGTCGTCGATTCCTATCGCCCGCGTTGCTGTTTCTCCGCGCGGTTTCAATTTCTTGCAAGACTTCTAGCGCGTGCCGTACATCGCGTTCGCGTTTCGCGCGCCGCGCCGCGCTGCAGCTGCTGCTGGTCGAGGCGTCGCTATTTTGGCGACTGAACGGCGCCGACACGTACCCCTCTCTGGACCGTGTGTGGCGCCGCGTGTGCCTTTCCCCTCTGTTGCTACGGCAGTCTGCCTCGATCGCCGCACTTCCGGGTCTCGTGCGTTTGCCTTCAGCGCAAAGTTGCCGTTGCTGGTGTCCTGCTTGCCGTCGCTTTGATTCCTCGCGCCTCATCTCTCCTCGCGGACTCGTGTCGTTCGGACTGCAGCTGCGCGCGTCTGGGCGAAAACCAGACGATCTTTGCCGGTTGGCGGTGCGCGCGCGAAAGCCTGCCGATCGGATCGAGCCTCCGCCCGTAGAAACGCTGGTTTGGTCGCTGCAGACGCTGTCCGTGGCATCATCAGTGACGTCGTTGAAGTTCCTGTCGCTGATTGGATCCCGAGGTGGCACGGTAGGAGCTGGACAGCTGGAACTCATGCGTGAAACAAAACGCCTGGGAACTATCGAGGGGTGTTTTGGTGGTATGCAAGGCGCTGGTTCCCCAATACCGAATGTTCCACCGCATGTCCACCTTATGTCCAGTCCGCTTCCAGCCCTTATCGCACCGCCTGGTCGGAATTCTCTGCTGGTTGGCATCGGTTGTCGTGGCAACGGGCGTCTTGCAAGCGGGTTGTCGTAAAGCAAAGGGTAATTGCTGACGGATCTGGAGCAAAAATAGAAAAATTCATGATTTTCAATGTGTTAGGTTCAGCGCTCCTACAACGATTCGGTTTGTATGACTTGCTTATTTCGCCAGGTTCAAAAGCTGCTCTTTTGAGTTTATCAGTAAATTAAGTCTAAATGCAGGAACTGTTGACTTCGCGAAGTATGTAGGTTGAAGTTCGCTCATCGGTCACCGCTGTCAATATGTTTTGCCAAATGGGGAACAATGGACATTTTTTGACATTTCTTGAATGTTGTTTACAAACGTGACACGAATGAATGCAGTGGGGCAGGTACAACGGTCGTGGACGGTCAATAAGTTTTTTTTCTACCAAAACGTTTTTGTGGAAACGCCACGCAGCCTGGTGGTTTGCTAGTTTCTTTCTACCTTATTCTTTGTTTGCCTGAACATTTTCAAACGTGGATGCGTGGCGCGAGCGCTGCATGAAACTTTGAAAGTCATTTTATTACACTTACAAGCAACGTTTTCTGCGCCTTGTCAACACTTTCACTGCGTTTCCGAACGTAATACGTGAAATCCGAATATAATACGTGAAACCACACGACGCGCGTATGCAAGCTTTTCAAAGTGATATAAGTTGTCTCGAAACTGTTTAATGCTTGTCAAACCTGATGGAGGGCTTTCAAACGAAGTAACAATGCTCATGAGAGCCGTGGTAAAAAAGATAAGAATCAATGCTCTAGACCAGGGATTCCCAACCTGCGGTACACGTACCACTAGTGGTACGCGAAGGTCTTCCCGGTGGTACGCGAGCAACGTCCATTTTTTCACAAAAACCTGGATTTCACAGCTTTTTAGTTTACGTGTCGGGCTTGTTTCTAAATGAATAAATGTTCCTGTAGCCTGCTGTTCCTGTTCTATCGTAACGTTATGACTTTCCGTGCGCTGTTAACAAATTTACGCCAAGCATCGACCAATTGGTGGAAGGTAAACAAAAACAAAAATCTCATTAAATTTAGTTGTGGTCTTTTATTGTTATTTTAATCTATATTATGCTTCTGAATAAACCAAGATTCGATCAAATTAGTTGTTCTGGAAGAAGTGGTACGCGTTGACAATACGGGGTAACCAAGTGGTACGAGATGGTAAAAAGGTTGGGAACCCCTGCTCTAGACGGACAGTTCAACTGGAGGGAATTAGCGGGAGGCAACTCTAGGGAACTAAAAGCTAAAAGATTGTAATCGATCTTTGACAGTTTTCATGCTATTTCGCTTGATATGCTTGTCGACTGTCACGCCCAAATGGGAGGGGTGTTTCCTCAGCCCATCAGGTCACAATTTTTTGCAGACATGATTTGAGTCACAACATCTAACAGTTCGTGATCGATACCAATTCATGGATCTCATTAACAGATGCAAACTCTGCTCGTCGAATATGCTCAATCCGCGCACCACGCCATTGATTTCACAACTCACCTGACCGATTCCGATGCGCATCTACTCGGCGATTCGTCTGTTGTCTTGCAGCACCTGTAAAGGGTGTGATGCAGTTGTGGGTGCATGTTTGGCCATGGCGCTAGCAACAGGTTATACAACGTCCCTTTCAGCTTATAACAGCCAGGTCGACACTTTATCTACCTGCTTTTGAACGCACTGACGTTCAAGAAACGATTGTCAAAACACAATAGTCGGCTTCAACTGTACGTTATTTTTGTTGCAGCGACCTCCATATGATGCTTCTATTTCTCAGTTTCTATTTTTCGTTGCTGCTTGTCTTTTTGAACGTACGAGCAGGGCCGGATTTAGTTGATGCCAGGCCCTAATTCGCTTGTGAGGTCCCTCTCCCCGTTGTTACGAGTTGGGGAAAACAGAGAAGCGTTCAATTTGCGCAAAACCGAAAATTACGGTGTGGATGCTCTCCAAGTATGCTCAATAAATTTTTTAAAATCTTTACTAAAGTGCCCCGCGATCATTACGTTTGTTGCTGCTTCGATGAAAAAGCGTTCAGTGGAACGGCGTTGTGGAAATCGTGCTTGGCTGGCGGGATCAGGATTCTTAATCTCCACAGGAAAACCAACCGAAAAGGCCACGATTAGATATTTGAACAAAAACACAGCTTGCGTATTTCATAAGTTTCACATCTATTTTTTCTTATCTGTCCTTGATAAATATGCCTATCGACGCATGGTGATTCATAAATTCTGCATTATTTTGAAGAAAATTAAAATCGAAACAAATCACAACTAAAAGTATTAATACGTCATAGAAACGCCAACAAAGCTACTGTACTTCACCGGGTCAGAAGAAGCACTGTAATATTATTAGTTGTTACACCCTGACTTTCTGTGATATCTTACTGGATGAAGCTTCCCAATATAAACCATACCTAGTGATGCACCAATATATTTGACCCATCGACAGGAATGCCGTTGATGCATCACACATTTCTCGGAATTTTCGAAACTTTGGTGCCTACTCAAATCGTAGAATTCCATCCGTTTTTGCAAACGTTTTTAGTTTTTCCCTACTCGAAGGTATGCCTAGCAGGGGAAAACTTGAAGCACTGGGGCGTTCCTAAGCAATGTTCGCAAAGCATTCCAAATCGCCAGACAAATGGCTCAAGTCTCGAGACCAAGACTCGCCCGAAACGGTAGAGCGCGTCACAAGACTCCATTACTGGTGCATACAGTAGGAGACCGACTCATCTAGTTTACTATGAGCAACAACGCTGGAACTTAAAACTCAGCTTCACAGAGAACCAAACTCGCGACCACCGCCGCGCTGTGGCAAACTCCCTTATGTTGCTAAATGGCAGTGGTTCTCTAACTTTTTGTAACTGTGGACCCATTTTACTGCACCCAAAACCGCTGCGCACCCCTTCGTTTTATCAACGTTTTTCGATTACTGAGAAACTAGATTTGGTCGCTTCTTAGTGTGAGCATCTCAACTGCACCGGCAAGTACCAAAATCAAATAAAAGGTCAGTCGACTTACAACATGAACATGTCAGACTTGAGTTGTGGTCCGATTAAGCTGAATAATGGTGTAAATGCGCAGATAAAAACTATTGGATTTTCTTGATTGGAATTTGGTTGTGGACCCCATAAAACACATTCATTGACCCCTGGTTAAGAACCCCTGCTCTGTAGAAACAGGCAGTGGTGGAAATCTTAGAGAACATCACATGCAATTAGCTATTGGTCCAGCTTTCGGCGAGGACTCAGAACATCGAAGCTCCATGTGGCTCAGCACGCCTCTAGTACTGTCAGTTCACGTATTTGTTTTCTTGTTTGCTGCAAGAAGTCACGTAAACCCGTGTTGCGATGCTCACCCGCATTTGCTGCCGTTGATTCGAATTTGTTTGTTCAATGCCACAGCGCCGCAGATGGCTATGGCAAAAACTCCGATGAAGATGGCTGCAACCAGCAACCATGATATAACCTCGTCGTGCTCAGCAGATTGCTTGATATTGCTTTCATTTGCATTCATCTGACCTGGTCGAGTAAAAACCATGCTACAGCAGTTTTCATTGCCTGCAGTCAATCACACATACGTGGTTTCGATTGAAAAATAAACTGGCAGAGGTTCGTACATCTGTTCTTACAGAGCTCCAGCAAAATTACTCTCTCCTTTGTTTTTTTTTCACAAGCTATAGTTTTGAAAAAAAATCTTTTTTAAGTTACAACTCCATCACTACCTTCAACGTGTGGCTTTTAGCACAAACGGCTTAATTGTACGGTTCCATAAAAGCAAACAATTCAAGGGTTCATTCCGCTAACATTTTCCAGCGCAACCGAGAGAGCACCGAACAGCAAAGCACAGGTTGTCGACACATCGATGAAAAAGTTTTTGAACAAAACATCCAACATATAGTCGGGTTTGTACGACGCGGCGACTGGACTGGAAGCCATACCTCTGTTTATCGTGAAGGGTTGTTGGTCGTTGTTTTCATGCCTTAAAACAAATTGCATTGCTAAACTTGTTGAACCTACCATAATCGTTTTATAAATAGACACGATTGGTTTAATTATTCCGCTTGCTAGAAGATCGGGACGTGCTGTTGTCCTTTCACTCAGAGTTGTTTATCTCTTTAATTAGCAACAGCGCGCGTGTATGTCCTTGTCAGTTGATTAACGGCAATTAACTTGCAAGGCCATCAGTTGCAATCAACTCGCAGAAGCTTTTAATAAGGAGCGTGCTCACCTTTGTCTCATCGCCGAGTGCTGCGTTACGGGTGTTTTGACGTGAGGAGTGCCTTCTAGGGTAGGATGCTTACCACTGTAGTTACTGCGCAGCTGGTCAGGCGAAACGAGCGCGTCATGCATGACGTTGGTCAACGGTGATTTCGTTCCAGTAAAGCTAGTGCTTGGACCGAGATCAGGAAGCCGAACCTTCGGCTGGCTCCGTCTGGTCGCCTGATCGCTCAATTGAGGCAAGTTGAGCCCCGCAGTTGCACAGGCCGTGGTGAAGTTATCTGCATCAATTTTCGACACTGTGTCGTTTTTCTGTGAACGTAACTTCGTTCGACTTTGCCCTCGATTTGACATGCCTTTCTTTATCCTATTCGGCGATTTGACGACAGAATCAGCTCTTTTTGGAGAGCCTTTGTTTTTCCTTCCATATGCAAGCGATGGAATGGCCTGCAAGTATATTTCGTTATTGTCGGCAAAGGTGAATACACGTATGCCGTGTGGTTAGAAAACCTCTTTGTTGTGCCCTACTGCCGCTCATAGTTTGCTTTCGACACCAAACTTGAAGAACTACGGAAAAGAGGCTGTCAATAAAAACATTTAGTTTACTTCTATACATGCCTGAAGGTCATAACATTCTTTTTAATTAACGTTGAACGAATACTTTCACTTACCGGTACGGCGTAAAATTACGTGAACTAAAGTTTTTTAATTGAAAGTCTTTACTAAGCGGTTAGTACATTAAATAGGGGAAATGCTCGGTTTTCTCCAAAATGTATTTGTTTTTTTGCATAGTTTCAGTAAATTTGGGTGTTGGAAATACTTATCATAAAGTAGTCTATTAACGTGACATTTTTTTCATATGATCTCAAGCCAATTTCTATCAACATGAAAAAAAATAACTCAAAATTTTATGGTGTGTTTTATCATGTCCTTATCTTCCCAGGTGTAGAAATAGCACTCATTTTAATTGAGAAGCTGTTTTTGTTTAAGAGTATGGTCGAACATAGGAATGTATGACATGCATTTGTGCATCATTTCAAAAGAAAAGCACTAGCTGCAGTACAGATTTTGAAATGGCACAAAACGTTCAAAGAAAGTTGTTTGTGTAGGGTCAAAGGATCTGGGCGACCAACAGTGTCGGAGAAGATAAAATCTATAAAGTTTGGCACGTATCTGTTCAAAACCACAGAAAGAGGCTATGTGTGTTGCACCGCAGGCGGTGCGTTTACTGAAAACCTGCGAAATTTTTTATGAAATCCATATACGTTTGAATTTCTCAATCTAATCCTTATGAATGAATCTCGTTCTACTAATTGTTCGGCCGGCTTAATTTCCTACGCGCAAAGTTATAGCCAATCAGATGTACACATTTGAAATGATAGCAAAGTTTTTGAAACACCCTATGATTTATTGAAATTCTCCGTTGTTTGCATTCTCTGACGAAAAACCTCTAAACGTTTATCACCGTTTGTTTCACTGACCTGTTTTTGCATTGGCAGCACTGCCAAAGAGCTGCTGTGCGTTGTTTGCGAAGTAGGCATCGCGGTGGGTTGTTGTAGATCTGCAAGGTCCTGCACACTTATGTCATTTATCAAAACCCCTCTGAGTTGCTGGGGCCGCCAGCATCTTAGGCCGGTTATGGCGAACACTTTCAGGCTTCGATGCTTTTGAATCTCCTCGAGAGCCCTCTTCAGATGACAGTCGCAGCTGCAGTTTGAGATCTGGTTATTTTTACTGAAAGCATTGAGCGTACGCTTGCATTATAAGAGAACACGCTGAAGGAATTATACGTTTGATAAAAAATAAACAGTAAACTTTTTGTGAATCACTAACACGCTCGCCACTTGTCGTATTTACAATTTAAACATTTTCTATGTGTCGTGCTGTGTGACATTATCTTAAGTCATTCCTCAATTTTGCAGTAAACCCGTTTGCTGAAACAACTCTCTCGTGGCTATTTTGTGGACAAATAAATGTGTGACTTTGTCTATCAAAATACAGGAATAAACAGCCAAGGCTGCATGTTTGCCAATGATGGCTTTCAATGATAAAGAGATTTCAGCGTTTTTGAGTCGGAAACTGGACTTTAAGCAACTTTGATTGGTATTAGCAGTGGAACAACAAACGACGGGTTTGCCCGCAAGTTCTTGAGATTTAGCGCCTTTTTTGATGAACAACCAAAGACGCTTTCTCCGTCAAGCTAATAAGTTGTCTCATCTACCTTTTTTACAGCGTCTGGCAAATCTGAAAAGGAGAGCACTTACTTAGTTGTTGTTCTGAGGCAAAGGTAGTTTGTGCCGCACCTGCGTCGAGGGTGAATTCGTGACAGCATTCCTTATTAATTCTTTGTATATTGCCGGCAACGCATTGAGTTTTCACAGTGAAAAATGAGTAGAGTTTTTTCATCCATTTCACTAGAGCGCCGAACGAGCTTAAATTTTACAATTGCCAAATCTCCAGACACCACTTCCCTATTTGACAACACACGGCTGCCTGTGGTTAGTTTCGAAACATTTTTCTCCCTGTTGGGAATGGTTTACTAATCGCAATTGCGGTAGAGCGCTCAACGCTATTTAGTAAACTTTTTACGAATGCTTGTTGTTGGCAACTGTTTAGCGTGTTTCATGTTAGGAAAACATGTAATATGATTTTCTGCCAGCTACTGCGCAATCAGTATCGATAACTTCAATGAATTAGGAATTGTGGAACTTAATCAGTGGGGATGGATATACCGCTCGTAATTTGCTTGACACGCACAACAGAATTTTAAAGAAAACTTATTAATCAGTGTTTGCTATATTTTCCCAGGATTTAATTAACCCCAAAATTTGATATAAACTAGTTCTCTGCTGATATTGATGTGACACACGGTTAAACTACAAGAAACAACCGTTGAACGCTTATATGTGTTTCGGGCATACTGTAAAAACCGAAAATTTATGAGCTGCTATTTGTATTAGGCTTGATTGAAATAAACTGTTGCAGGTAGCATGGCATAGTTCTCAAACCTTTTCTGATGGCAGGGAGGGTCAGCTTTTGTCACCGCGTACCAACTAATTCCAGGAAAACTCATTCAACCAAATGTCAATCGATCTAAAGTTTAGAAAACTAGACTTGACACAAAAAAGCGACGGGTAGAAAATGGCCGCGAGAAACACAATGGCCATTGTGAAAAACCAATAGAAAAAGTACACAGAAATGCAAGATTTCAGATAATTAAAAGCTGTGAATACATTTTTTGTGGATTAAAACAGAAGAAAGGCCTGTTCCCGTACTACTTTGAAAGCCTTCGCACACCACTAGTGGTACGCGTGCCACAGTTTGAGAACCACGGTAGTAAGGTGTAAAAGGCTGACATTTTTTGTCCTGTTCGTATCGATGCGCAAGAAAAGAATCAGCGTTGAAAAAGATGTTCTTGCAATGTAGCTGCACTGGAATTTTTCTGTTGCTTGGGTATTCGTCTGTGAAAATTAGTGTAGTGCACACGATTTCCAAAGTCTTTCTTTGCTTCGCTCAAAACATGTTCGAATGAATGCAGCGCACATGTGTTGCCAGTAAGCTTGATTTTAAAGAACGTGGCTAGTGCACATCACCAGCAAAGGGACGCCGTAAACCATGCACATAGTTTCTTGTCAAAACTATCGATTATAAACTTGTCTAGAGGTATTTTACTCAATGTAAAAATGAATGATTGTTCTCGTTTTTGCGCACATTTGCATGACAAAATGTATTTTTTGGCAACCAGGATATTCACGCTTTGTGTTTTCCAGAAATATGTACTAAAATTAATTTTAATTTGCTGCATTTCCTCTGCTGTATGCTGATGGTGCAGGGGTGTAACGAGGGGGAGAAAGGGGCCACAATTCCCCGGGATCCGAAAAACTATGGGGGCGCCGAATGACCGCGGGGAGCGTAGAAAAGTCGCAAAAATGTCACAAGTATTTCTTCAACACAGTAAATTTGCTTCCGCAAGACCTTAGGTTCGAACAGGTGGACACCAAACTTGGTTCTTGCCCCAGGCGCTATTTAACCTCGTTATGCCCCTGTGATGGT
>Ga0210059_1014063_pt1 | contig 11873 bp, 11 predicted proteins | sample Ectturendosymbi2_FD_188042 | JGI IMG/M metagenome (GOLD analysis project Ga0210059, IMG submission 188042) | Ecteinascidia turbinata endosymbiont from Florida, USA - Sample 2 (SPAdes) (version 2) | ecosystem: Host-associated > Tunicates > Ascidians > Unclassified | place: Key West, Florida... | reverse complement strand
ATTCATTTTTCTCTTTCCAGATTGTCATAGGGAAATAGTTAACCTTTCTATATATTAAACAAAAAATAGTCTAATGATGCCTTGGTCGATGGAGCAGAAGATCTTTTGTGTAAAGACATATTACGAGACGAAGTCTTTCCAGATTGTTCAAGCAAGGTTCAGAAGGAAGTTCAGCTTCAACAAATTTCCAAACAGGAGTCAGATTTTCAAGTTGGGCAAGAAGTTTGAAACTCATGGCACTTGTGGAGATCGTAGGGTAACAGGCTCATCGCCCTCTGGGCCTCCAATAACGATTCGAACTCCCGACAATGTCACTAGGGTCAAAAGTCAGTCGGTCGGAGTCCGAGCAAATCTCTGCGACGACAGAACGGTGGACATCTGGAGCATGTACTCTAGGACTCTTCTTGACATATTATTTCTGAGTTGAGGACAAACAGTTACAGATTGTAAAATGTTATCTTTTCACCTTTCGATAAATGTAATCATCATTGTGGTATCATTTAAAATCCTGGATTTGTGCCCAATCGCTTTGTTTCAACAATTGTGAAACACCCTGTATACACTGCTTGCACTGAATAAACACAGTGCTGTGAATTAAAAAATAACAAAACAATAAGAACAGAACACTGACTGAAAAAGAACTGCTTAGGGTGCTTAAACCAAAAAAAGCTAAAACAGTGCTTGAAAGTTGAAAGATGGTGAACAATGAAAAGGAAGTACAAAATGGAGCATCAAGTTAAGGAGGTTAAAATTAGTACAACACTGTATTCAACTAACCATTGCCAAAAATGAAAATTTTTCCAAAACAGCATTAACTTTTTTGGTCTATGATAGTATGTTTGTTAACAGTTACTGTAGGCTACTACATAAATCTTGTGAAATTTTGTTTTGCATGTATTTCACAAATCAACCTTTCAGACTATTATGCAACTCAGTGGGTTTTCAATTGGGAAAGGCAATGCAAGTCTTCAGTTTGCAATAACTTTCTTCCGAATATTTGGCTGTCTTTTAAAAGCGACTTTAAACAGATCTTTAATCATACACATTCAGTTTAAGTGCATTATTGATCAAAGAAAATCAGAAGCTTAGAGCCATAAGGCTTAACAAACACCAAAGTGCAATTTGTGCTCTGTTATACAAAAGGAGGAGTCTAATCAACTATTGGAAATCAAAGCACAGATTTCATGTAATCCTTGTCAATCACAAATTATAATGAAAGAAATGAGTCTTTTTGAGGCTGCAAAGAAGAGATCAAATAACCTTGAAAAACTGTAGGTCTGGCATGCCTTAATTGCAATCAAGCCCACATCAGTGGAGCTAGAAAGGGCTTTTTCAGCCACGGTACTATTTGACACAAAACCCGGAAACAGACTCAATGATGAGGATGCTTTGATTGTCATGCATCAGTATGATGAACATTGAAAAACTGTGCTTAACTTAATAATTCGCTGATAAATTATGCAAAGAACAACAGTAGTAATGTCACAATAATATTGAGTCTTTATCAGTCAAAATCGCATTCATTTTAAAAACCCCAAAAAGTGGTTTTCCTGGTTTTCTTAACCCAGGTTTTGAAATTTTGCCCCGAATTGGAAACACTATCCAGGATGCACCACAAGTGGGTTGGTGAGGAAAATCTTGCTGCCTACACCCATATAAGAAGCCAACATGTTGACTATGCACTATGTTAAGAGTATACAACCTGTGGCCTGGAAGCTGAAGTTTTGAGGCCTGCGGAAAGTTCCAGATTTTAAATAATGTGGCCTGTGAACCAAAAACTCAAATTATGGCACCTTCTATGCTGGTAGGTTTGGGTAAAATCCTGGTTTCTAGTGTGTCTTAGCAACTTTATAACCCTCCAGTTGATGGTGCTAGATAGCTGTTCAAACCCTCAAAAGACTCAGCGAGTCTTGTCAGAATCTGCACTGGAAAAAAAATTTTGTTTTTGGTTTTCATGTTTTTTGTGAGTGATGTCATAAGTGGGGTGGTTTTTTGGCCTTTTAGGGTCAGGTTACTTGGCCCTGGGCACAAATCACTAGATGGAAGTATTTTGCTCAAGTTTTCATTTGCAACCAGGCTACAATCCAAATCTTTTAAACTTTTATTCACTTTCTAGGGTTCCGGGTTTAAAAATTATGGCCTAAAAACAACTAATTCATCCCCTAATTGGATATGAATTAATTTGTTGTTTTTAGGCCATAACCTTTGAACCAGAAACATTAGCAAGCCGATCAAAGGCTAAAAAACTCAGATTCTAGCTTGCTTTCCAATAAAAACTTGAGGAAAATACTTCCATCTTGCGGTTGGGCTTAGGGCCAGGTGTCCTGAACTAAAATGACCAAAAAAACAGAAATGTATATAACTTATGCACTATTCTTTCTAAGAAGAAAAGCTTAATTTTATCCTGATGCGACTTTAAATTTGTAGGTTAACAAAAAATGCTGAAATTATTTTTTGCAGGTAGTTATGCTACCAACCTCAGATAATTGTATAGAAGTTATAAAAATGTGAAGGTCTAGAACAGCTATGTCCAACCCGCGGCCCGATCGAGGGTTTTGTGCAGCCCAGTTTAGTTTTCACTATAGTAAAAGTATCCTACTTACTGACATCCTGTTCATGTTCTGATAATCTTGATTTTGACATTTTTGAGGCAAGTGGTCTTCAGTGCCACTTTATCGCGTCTGTTACCGTTGCATATAGGATTCCAAAACTTTCAGTATATTCGTTTAAGCTAAATTTAGTTTGTTAAGATCAAAGTAAGTCATGCAATGTGCAGCCCTCAATAATATGTCATTCAGTGTGCGGCCTTGGTCAAGATAGTGACATAGTTTTTGGCGCAGTAAGCCATTTGGGTTGGACATGGCTGGTCTAGAATCTCAGATGAAAAGATCAGAAAAATTAGTTTATGCAAAAATTAGAGCGATAAGTGTTTACATCAAGGGTCGGGAACCTGTGGCTTGTGAGTCAGATGTGGCTCTTTTGATGCTGGCATCTGGCTCGCTTGATATTTTCTTAACCTGATTGTTCTGGATGAAACTTTTTGTTTAATTTTGCTACTGTTGCGATCGGAAATTCCGAGCAGCATATGCGCAAAGCTTTGCACCGTGGCACCAAGCAACAATCCAGATCATGCATCGCAATCTCTTATTATTGCTTGCTTGCGCCACACATATATATTTTCGTTCTTCGCGCACATCCCGTTCGTGGTGAATCACAAAATCAACGCAACGCCACTGGTGAGGTTGCAACAACATCCCCTCCTTTTTACAATGAACCACACCGAACGCACGTTTGTTGTGTGAAGGCTGAACTCGGCATGACCTCCACATCCTAGTCACAGCACCATTTTGTTGCGATCGGAAATCCCGAGCAGCATATGCGCAAAGCTTCGCACTGTGGCAGCAAGCAACAATACAGATCATGCGTCTCAATCTGTCTTATTGTTGCTTGCTCGCGCCACGCATATATATTTTTGTTCTTCGTGCACATCCCGTTCGTGGTGAGGTCACACAATGAACGCAACACCACCAGAGAAGTTGCAACACTACAAAGCCATCAGCAACACCACGCAGCACCAGAAGTTGCATTAACAATAAGAAGCATGTTATCAAAGAGAAAATTCAGACATTTACCATTGTTTAAAATTGTTCATTTTACTTAAAAATGCACAGGTTAGTTAAGTAAGTTAGTTGCATTAAGTATTGAAAAATATTATATGGCTCTCATGGAAATACAATTCAAAATATATAGGTTTCATGACTCTCTTAGCCAAAAAGGTTACCGACCCCTGGTTCACATTCATCTATTCATTTTTTTAAATTTGATTTTGATTGAGATGCAGAGATTGACAAGAAACAAAGTCTGATTTGTTGATAGATCTACCAGATGTATATTAAATGCCAGAAGAAATTGCATAAAAACTGACTGTTTCAGTTGGTATGATGAATTTTAGGTATTATATTGATAAAGACTAATCAAAGTATTGTCTGTGTGTTGTGTTTGATGACTATACATTTGATATTTGTTGGTTTTGTTTTAGGTTTGTCATTGTCCATGCTTCAAAAGGATTATTATTCATTGAAGAAAGAAGTGTTTCCATATCGAAAGTTTGGATATTTTAATCCTATTGATTTTGCAAAGAGCTTGACTGATATTTTGCAAATTCAATTTGTTAATAATCAGCTGATGTTCTATGCCATTGCAGATAAGTCAACTGAGCACATATTGAAAATGGTTGGAAAGCAAAAGAAACCTAAAATGTATAATCAGCTGAAGTGTGGCACAACTCACAACCATCTCAAAAGAAAATTCCGTGTAAATAGTCAGTGGAAAGATCTAGAACCATGTCACCCACCAGCTCTGGTACGGTCAAGCATTCATAAACTAGTAAAGAAAAACATTGGTGGTGTTTCTTTATCAAATGTTCCACAATTATACAAAGAAATTAATGGGTTTGAACTCTCAGACAATGAAGTTAAACATCTGCCAAACTATATATTGCAGATGCCAGACATTGCTAGTTTAGAATTTGGACGTGTAGATGCCCATGGAAATAATCTTTACTTGTACCCCTCTAAAAAAGTTGTTCAATATACCAATTTGATTGAAAACAAAGTCCGTTTAGATCAAACTACTTTGCATCTTTCTGAAAACTCTGCTTTGCAAACTAAAAATTCAACTGATGTTCCAGTTGTGACTGGTCAGTCAACAGACACAACAGTTGCCATATGCACAAGTGCTATGAGCACAAGCTTCAGCACAAAGAACTCCTCTTCTGTTGCCAGGAGTCACACGCAGTTGACCAGTGATCCACTACAGCCCTCAGCTAAAGGTAGCCCTAAATCATCTTCTCCTGTGTTGACTTCTGCACCAAAATCTCCTAAAAACTCAACAACTTCTCATGTTAAAGCCAACATGGTCATTAATGAGGTTTTCCAATCTGAAGATCCACCATTGTGCCGGCATCTGCAAGAACAGATAGTGCAAATTTTAAATGAACACCAAATGGGTTTGTGGGCACGCCGCCTGCCAGAAATGTACAAAAAGAAGTTTAAAATTGAATTGGATTTGCTGAAGCTGGGTTACAACAGTATTATAGAATTTGTATCAACAATGTCAGATAAAGTCAGCATCTGTCGACCACAGCAAACCAGTGATTGGATGCTAAGCTTGAGAAAGGAAGATTCAAAAAATCAGCATGGTATGTTTGGGTTGCATGTACCTAAAAGTTGTCATATAGTTTTGTTTGGTTTCTACCATTGCACAGTAGTGGATTATATGCCATTTCTCTTCGGTGGGATTATATCTATCTATATCTTGAATCCCACTTGGGCTGTACAGTCTTGTATGAACTATGTTGCAGCATGTTCTTGCGCAGTAATAATAGAAATATATAAACTACTGGAATTATTTTTGTTCAAGTTGCGCTTTTGTAGCAGATATTTATCAATAAGATAAGTGAAAGACAAATAGAAACAATTGACACTATGTGTAATGGGCACAATTTTGTTGTAAAATTTGGGGGTCCAGCTTGGTGCAAAACCAATATAGTCATTGGGTCGATGCAGAAGCGAAGTTTTATAAATGCAGATTCCCAATCTTGTTTTGAGAGGTGTTTGAAAGCAAAACTAATCACGCTTTAACCTTACAGATGATTTACAAATTAGTATACTTGAATTTCTTACTGGTCATGTGGTATATTTTAGCAACATGATCAGCATTCTATACTTTAGAGAGGCGTGGTAGAGAAAAGGTTAAGAACCACCAGTCTAAAGTCACTTACAAAGGTTCACCAAGGCACATCTTTTGTTTCAGCTGTTCTGTAGTAAGTGACAAAGTTTCACCAACCTTGTGACCTAACTCTTGCATCATTCATATTTTATTTTAAGATTTTCATGACACTGATGATTTTTTAACTGATTCTTGATTTTGTTTTCAGTTTCAGAAAGCTGTTCTACAGTTGAAATGTCAGCATCAGATCTTTCCAAGTTCGAAGAAGAACTAGATGTATTGTGCAAACGATTTCATGGAGGGATTGTCCTCAGAGGCCTTGCTGATGTTTATCAAATGCACTTTGGCAGAAAGTTGCCGTATGCAGAAATGGGCTTTTCATGTGTTGAACAGCTGATTGTTCATATTCATGACAGACTTGAACTCCATGATGGTATGTTCTGTTGTACATATAGTTATTATAGTGTAGTTGTTGCATATAGTTAAGAATGCTACAATTGTAATGCTGTATGAAGTTAAGGATGTTGCAATAGCAATGCTGTATGAAGCTGTGAAGTTGCAAAAAGCATGTTTGGGACATCAACATACAGAGAGAGGTCAGGTTGCTGATTATGCTGATGTGCTGTTCCTTTTTTGGAGGAAAATATTGCTGCATATTTGCAGTATGCGTAAACAACTGTTCATCGCTCCTCCGAAAGGTTGAAAGACACTTCTTAGAAACATGCAGTGTTTGCCAGCAAGCATTAGAACAGTCTTTACTCGCATCGAAACAGCTTTCAACATGGTTGACCGTTGCCTCGTGTATGAAGGACTCAAAGATTGGCCCTGTCATTGAGAATGCGTCATCCAGAGTGTGCACGTGGCACCTTCATCACAGACAAGAAACGCTGAGCAGCCACAGAGGTGGAATGTTATTCGGAGCTCTACATCCAATCAAAGCCAATCAGCTCTGAAGCAGTCGCCCGGAATCTAATGTGGACAACCTTCCAACCATAGGAAAACTTTGTGCCGCTATCAACACCCTTCATCTGGTTGATCACATAGGCCAGGTGGTTGCATGATGACGTGGCAGCACGTGTCACATTTTAAAGTGTTCTTTCTACTCCATTTGTGCTGAAAAGTGGCGACAAGCATGGCTGCGCTCTTGCTCCAACCTGGTTTGAAATCTTCTCTGCTCTTTTTCACCTTGTACTCCATGAGAATGGCATCGCTAATGAAGTTGCCCTGCGCAGTCGAAGTGTTACACCATAAACCCTTCCTTAAAATCCTATCTCTGTCGCTTGTACTTTTGACCCCAAATTCATGACCATAGGTGAGGATTAGAGCAAAGATAGATTTGAAAACTGACAAGTTTGCTGTGTTTGTATGCTCCCGTTTTATGAGCATGGAAGGATAAAGCTAAGCGACTGGTCATGACGGAGTGCTTTCCAAGGCTCCCTGGATGTTGATCAGCAACCAAAGTTGGCAAAGCAACCATCGTCTTTTGCAGGAAGTCCTGTCCGGTTTCGGATTTACATGAAAATGAGCATATCAGGCGATTAAACAATTTGCTTCATTTCTGTTGCTGATCCATTTGAGATCTCTTCTTAATTTTATTTTTATACAGTTTCTTAAGGATCAAATCCTTTTCAGATTATCAAACCGACTGTGTTTGTCCTTAGAAGTTTTTTAAATTTAGATCAATTCACATTGAAACTGGAGTTTAATTGGTTTTACCTGCAGCTGTATAACAAAGAAAGATACTCGTCAATTTTTAGTGAGGGACAATTAAGCAAGATAGCTTGGACATGGCACTCCTCGTATTTGCTTTGGGAAGAAATTATGACTTAGCATAGCATTTGCTTCCACACTTGTGACTGTGTATTTAATTTTTGTATTTGCAGACTTAAAAAGATTCCTGTAATAGCTGTTAACTTTGGGTCCAGTTGTTTCCTGTGCTTGCTGGTTTTGCTGTGGCGCATGTTGACCTGTGGTTCGCTCACAGGTAAGAGGCATCTCCGCCGATCATGTGATGGGTGGGCCGCGAAGCAGAGCGTCCGCACCATCCCCATCGATGCGGTTGGGGCTGGGGTTGTTTACGACCCCCCGCCGACCCCCACTGTTGACTGGGATTATTTCGACATATTCATTGCTCACGTCGTGTCCCCGGGCATGTTCACGTTCCAGTTGATCGGCCTTGACAGCACTGTTGCTCTTGACAAACTGATGGATCAAATAGAAAAGTGCTACTCCAGTCCACAAGCGCAGGCGTACCAGTGAGTGTCCCTTCGTGTGTGGAATGTTTGTTAGTTCAGGTCCTGGGTTGTTTTTTCGGTGATTGGCTGAAAAAAATTTGAAATTACCGAAGATTAAGTCAATTAGTTTGCGATGTCTGAAAATATAGATTGGTGAATACTGGTACGTAGAGTGTTAATACTATTACGGGACAACTGAAATGTTTTAGCGAAAAATGACAGATTGAGGTAATGGCGTTCGTCTCTCTTACGACATTAAGCTTGGTGATGTCAATGATGATACTGTTTTATGAAAACTTTGAAACAGCAGACTGTTAATGTAATAACATTGTTCAGAATGCCTTTGGATATGATTCACGTTGGTCAAATTTGTGTGACCATTTACCATGGCGACAAGAACTGGAATCGCGCCATTGTGACGCAAGAACCGAAAGTAAGTGACGTCCCCAGCATGGGTTATATAACAACGTGCATTGTATAGAAACGTGCGTTATACGACTAGGTGCATTATATAACAACATGCACTATATGACAGTGTGCGTTATATAACGTCGAAGGAAAGCGTACTTGTGCTGCAAGCACAATAAGTGACAGGAGACTGAACAGAACAAATTTCGATAAATGCGCGTTTGTTGACTGCTCGGTACAGGTAGCCACTGCATAGAAAGTTTCGGATCTGGCAGCGCTCAGCAGCTCGCGGCATAAGCAGGACTAAATGCGTAGTTTCGCGTCTGACAAGGTCGAAGGTCACTTTTTCGCGTTGGAGACTTCAAGACACGAGCCAATCATCTAGCTTGCCCAACAATCGCCTTTGCTTCAGGAGGGCTACGTTGAAGTCCTGTATGTTGACTACGGCGACAGCGCGACCGTGTCAGTGCGGAGCCTGTTCCTCATCAAGTCGGAGTTCCGGACCCTCCCCGCCCAGTTTATCCGGGGCCGCTTGTCCCACCTCCAGCCCCCTGACCTGGTCAACTGGCCATCAGGCTGCCGACGGGTCATGCTTGACTTCTGTCGGAACAAAAGCTTAGTTGCACTTGCGACAGGTAAGTACTTGTGTGGTGTGAGTTTTCGTGTGTCTGTTGTGTATTTATAAACATTAAATTTCGGTGTCTTTTCGGTTGGAATACTCCTCCTAAATGTTTATTTCTGGAACCTCCCTTTTCAGTTGCGCTCAGCGGAGTTCGTAAACTTTGTTACCGGCAAGCAATCAGCAATCTCTTAGCTAAGTCTATGCCTTAAAACTTAATTCGTTGTTTCTTTGCCAATTTGCAAGTGATAGCAGTTACCTGACCATACATCGGAATGTAAGTCATGTTAACGTCTTCCTCTCATTCCACATTTTTGTTCACAAGGTAACTGGTCAAAATATTTAGTGATAAAGACAATCGGCTTTCTGGTTTCCTTTCATTAAATGAAATGGACATTTAGACACTGCATAGGAATCAAACTATTAGCCTTTTTCTAAAAAATTCAAGAGCATCGAAGTAACTTCTGGCAACTGGAAACCTGTATCCTTCAACACTCAGGGGTCAACCTGCCACTTCATGCCAAGAACAGCAATTGCAATTCTCTGCATTTTAGGTATCACGACAAACATCAGAATATTTCGGTATTTTTTATTCGATTTGTTCAAAACCGACAAAGTTTCTTTCCAAATTTATTTTGTATTTGTAGACATTACGTTTTTTCATTTTCTTAATCGCGTGCCTTTTGCTTGGCCTGGGTCCGTAATATCGTGCTGCTCAGTTATGTTTGAACGTTAACGCCCCCTCCCCCCCTCTATGGGCTGCCAAACGTTAAAGACCCTCCGCTGTCACTTACCACATGTTTGATCACAGGAACTGACAAAGAGAGCGTTGTATCGCTGCTGGTGTGCGACACCTCCCAGTCGAGCACTGTGGATGTTTACCTCAACGATTTCTTGATCGAGAAAGGTCTGGCGATTCACGTCTGTGACGAAACAACTGCCGTCGAATTGAAAAAGATCAGAGCAAAAATAACGCAGACCGCTGAAGAGCAGGTAGAAGGTGCTGCGTACGAAATGCGGGTGCGTCATAGGAAGTTTACCGCATCACTGATGCTGCCAATAACAACCTCACTGGGAATGTGAGATTGATGTGTGGATTTCCGTGTCTTAACTGTGCACTCTCACATGCACTTCCAGACATCTGATTTTTCCACAGTTAAAGCAGATGCACAGAAACCTGTGCGCGTGCAAGCTGCAGTAAGTAAATTTTTTTTCCTGTTTTTTGTTAATCTCAGGAACCTGGTGGTCCATCCTTCGAAGGCGAACGTTGGGCCGAGGGCGACCATCCCCCGTATCATCTTCAAACAAACACGGGCAATGGAAGCAAACCTACAGGTGGTTGCCTTTGTCAAACTGTTTTGTTTGTTTTCTCCGCGTATTAATGACTTATTTTGTTGGTAACTTTGGCATGAATAGCTTTTGTTTCTGTTGACTGTTGGTTGTGCATGCCTTCACGGCTCGAGGTTTTCGCATGACACGTAATAACAGCTGCTTGTTATTGTACGATCACATCATTCGTTGTGAAATAAGTTAAACCCACTTATAGGCTGGGCAATAGGGTCTGGTGTGGCTTTTGAAGCCAAAGGTTTCTTCAGCATTATTGTTAGTGTTTCCTCAACTCACTCTCTCAAGTTTGTAAAGATTTGGTATTTATTAGGAAATGAATGCTCTCATGAATTGCTACTTGTTCAGGACAGATGGGATGCGTTCCAGGGTTTTCAAGTCATGCTTTGTATCGTTCAGTAAGTCATACCTCGTAGTTGCATCATAGTTAACTGCACAATTCCCAGAGAAAAGATTCCAGTGATAATTAAAAGGTTTTGAAGAGAATATACAAATGACCCTGTTTCGAAAGTAGGTTGGAGATCCTGTAACACCCTCTCATGATCTTTGTGTCATTGCACTGGAATCTTGTCACATCTGCCAGTCACATTTTCAAAGTCCATTCCTGTTCAAAAATATTTGAATCCGAATGCAACATTTTTTCAAATTTTGAGAATCCGACTCCTGTTCAAAAATATTTGAATCCGAATGCAACATTTTTTCAAATTTTGAGAATCCGACTCCTGTTCAAACTCCGGCAACCATCGATGCAACTAAATTCAGCACTGTTTTTAATTATCCTGAATGACCAATCAGAACCTGCAGCAAGATCACTGCAGTTCTATTTGCAATGCACTGATGATGAAAACAGGAGTTATCGAAACGTTTGCAATATGTCGTTTGTATCGTATTCTTTGGCCGTGATTTTCATTATAAGGCTATTCAGCACTTCCGCTCTTCATGTACCAAAGTTTTTACTTTAACGCAATGACAATGATGAAGACCACGCGGACTCCTCTGAAATTTTAAATGAACAAAATGTGATAATTTCAATGAAATTTTAAATATCTCTCCAGGACGCTAATATCAACATTTCCTGTCACGTACAAGCATATCGACCCTCACCACGTTAACCTGCGTTTCCGAATGACCTCAATGTCATGGTTCTACGCGAGTGTTTGCCCGTGCTAGCCAGCAACTAATGATTAACTGCCGTAATGGTTACTTCAGCTGCTGGAGCTTCTGGTTCAGGCGTGTTGCCAGCATTAGAGGAAAGAGCAGGAGGCGAGACTTATGCATCTGGCGCTGGTTACATTGGATCTCATTACGTTCCCCCTCCACCAGGCTTTATACCCCCCGACACTGTGTACGGAGGGGGCGTATCGGTTCTGGTTCAACAAAAGATGGCAAGAGCAGGTCGGACGTGAGATGTGAAAATTGTTTTGAGTGAAAAAACTGCGCGTAGTACAGGGTGACCCAAAAAGATGTGTACCCATGAAAATTTCAATTGTGACTTTGATTAAAAAGCTATTTATTTCAAATTACAACCACACATTATT
>Ga0210059_1014062_pt1 | contig 11874 bp, 8 predicted proteins | sample Ectturendosymbi2_FD_188042 | JGI IMG/M metagenome (GOLD analysis project Ga0210059, IMG submission 188042) | Ecteinascidia turbinata endosymbiont from Florida, USA - Sample 2 (SPAdes) (version 2) | ecosystem: Host-associated > Tunicates > Ascidians > Unclassified | place: Key West, Florida... | reverse complement strand
CTGCATTCAAGAAATACTTGTGGCATTTTTGACACTATTCAGCGCCCCCACAGTAATTTGGCGTCCCCATAGTGTTTCAGCGCCCGGTGAATTGTGCCCCCTTGCCTCTTCTCGTTACGCCCCTGAATAAAGGGTCCCGTTTCTGAGAGTTTGCCTCGGGAATCTAAATTATAGTATCTACCCTTGCATATAAAAAAAGAACAGGTTTGACACAAAGGACCGCGGGGACCCCAAAAGCGCGGGCCCCGTAGCAATTGATACATTTGCTGCTATTGTTAATCCGGCACTGCGTACGCGTGGATGTTTAAGGGAGTTCTTAAACATCTGCTAGGCATGTGCGGATATTAATCAACCTTCATGATGTACCTGGTGCTACGAAAACGGGAACAAGCTTTGACTGATTCATATTTTACTGGCACATTCAGAAAAGTATTGTCCAGTCTACTGGATCAGCTGAAAACGCAAGTAAACTTACTCTAATAGAAAAATATCCTTGAATTATCCCATCGAGCTTAGGTTTTTTAAACCTTGCCAACAAAATTTCACTCATGCACCGACGTTACACCAACCTGATGAAATAGGCGTCGGCGAAAGAACAATAGCGGCATAAACCGATATTCCTAGGTTTTCAAGTTTAACGTGTTGCTTCAGGTTGTTTTTTATTACTTCACAACAAAAGAAGCTCTTTCTTCCACTTCTGTGCTCGTAAAATAAAGATATCTTGCGTTATACACCCCCGTGAAAATATCCGGGTACGTCATGCCCAAGAAAATTGACAAAGTAAATTGTAGGTAAGAGGAAAATAATGAAGGGAACGTTACCGAGGAGCAATGCAGACAGAGCCCTTTGCATATTTGTAACTTTATTGGGTGTGTGGTCATGGGCGTGGGCAGGGGGGCTTTCCCCTTGGATTTAAAAATTTGACATTTTCTAATTGTATTGTTAGCACAAAAGGTTGTTTTCTTGGTTTCGAGAGGAAAAAAAATGAAATTTCACCATTTTTGGCTCCTCCAGAAAAAATCTTTTTGGCTGCCTCTGGAAAAATCCATTATTGCCCCCCTAGAAAAAATTCTTCCGACACCCATGTGTGTGGCTAAGTTCTCATGTAACGAATCGAACAAACGCTTTGTCGTAACAGGAATTGCTACGGCGTTTTCTGGGATGAAACTGAGTCGCAACCTTACGTCTATTCTAATATATGTCTAGATTAGCTATTTTTACTATTGTTAACTGTTGAATCTACACAGGTGCCTTTGTAATGTCACAGTTCCGTAAGCCCCGAAATACATTAACATTTTTTCTATTCTCCATAACGATATAATTTTTAGAATGGCAAAAACGCTTTACGAGTTCAGTTATGGACGTCCGCAGCAAGCGGGCCCGTGTCGACGTTTTTTTATAAACATTCATAGTTTTTTCAGAAAAATAGCTCAAGGCCATTTAACCCTACTCGGTGCTTGCACAGAAGAAAATTTTTTTTTAATAGTTAAGTGGAGTAGGAGTGTTTCAGAAGTACACGTTTAACAGCTTTGTGCAAGCATATCACATAGGTCGAAACAAGTGTGGAGTGGTCCAACTGCCATTTCGAGGGGGAAATTGATCAGAAATAAAATTGGTGGTGTTGAAACGGTACGACCATGCAGTCAGTGGCTTGAATATGCGCAATGCTTTGCCTCGTGAATGCTGATTGTGTTGTTCAAGCTTTTCATGCTCTTTACCAACATTGCTTTGTCTTTCGATGGCCTTCCTAGATATTCCTCTATAGCTAACCGTCACAGAGGACAAAAAATGTTCCTCAGATAGACATGTTCCTGTAACTCAAGAGTGGGCAATTAGCGGCCCGCGGGCCAATTGTGGCTCGCCACAAGGTTTTCAGTGGCCCGCGGAAGCATTCAGGAAAAATCTTCATATGTACAATTTCCTCCAACTTATCACAGTAAATGTTAGTGCTGAGGCAAACTTGAACCGAGACTTGCATCTGTTTCCGTTAGAAGGTACGGCCCTCCCCTAAACGCGGGCTTCTCGAAGTGGCCCCCGACTCAAATTAATTGACCACCCCTTCTCTAACTAACCGTTATACATTATGCCTCACAGGGCCAGCTAGAAAAGTCATTGACCAAAAAAGCGGACAACAGATAACAAAGAACGAAGCGAACCCTAAGCAACTACATCAAAGAACAGTCAATGCAGCCATTGCTTTATGTTCTTTTGTACTACCATGAAGGTATCATTGCCTACAGAAAAACAAAATTTTACCTCTTTCTCAAACTAAGTTTCAAGAGATTGTTTTTTTGTGCAGAGTTACAGATTTGATAAATTAGTAACATGCATTAATATAAAAAACAAGACCCGCACTGATTTTCGTTTGGAGTGTAAGTGACATGTCAGTTCGGCTATATCGAGAATGGTGATATATTGATTCAACGCAAACAACCCAAACCCTAGAAACAACTCAGGTTGTCGTAAGTGCACATTAAACTTCGCAATACACTTAGTGTGAGTGAAGACCGATTCTCCAAACGTTTTTCGAATAAGTGCGCTCTAACCAAACGTGGGAAACATTTTTATTCTGAGCCAACTACAGGGTGTCCCTAATATCTGGATACATTAGAAAAAATCTATAGTTTCAAGTAATGAAATTTTCAACAACATTTTACTCAGTTAGAATATTAACAAAGTCTCAAATACGATTTACATCCATTGTTATGGAAGGTTGATGCGCTTTGCAAACTTCAAGTGAATTCGATGCAGAAGATCCCCAATGCCGTAAATTTTTGCGCATTCACTCCGGGACTTAACGTGGGTAGATGGCGCCGGGGCAAGAAGCAAGTTTGGCGCCCCCACGTTCGAACCTGAGCTCTTTCGGAAGCAATTTTACTGTGTTGAAGAAAGAACTTGCGACATTTTTGGGACTTTTCGCCCCCCGCAGTGATTATTCGCCGCCCTCCGCAGTGATTCGGCGCGTGGGGAATTGTACCTCCCTTGTACCCCCTCGTTATTCACTCACTCATGCGTTCTGTCAAGTGTGTTAAATATGTGATGTTTCATCAAGTACACCTTCAGTCCTTCACCTTTAGCATGCCTAGAAAGAGAAATCAAGCCACTAACCGAGGAAGCCACTCCACTTGACCTGGTTTTCCAAAACAATTACGAGAAAAATCATAGAGTTTGTTCCCACATTTCGACAAGACTAGTGGGATCTTTCACTGTTTATTGTGGAGTTCCAAAAGGTGCGTATGCAGTGTCACAACGCGCTCAACCCAAAGCGTTGTTTTCGTCTTCCTGTTTGTCAAGTGCAATATCGCAGGTAGAGCGTAGTAACAATAAATCATTTCAGTTTATTGCTATATTGCTGTTGAAGAGAATGAGAACGTTGGTCTTACATTTTTGTGTATTGGAAGTGTTTCACAGACAATGGAGTTGAATATGACACAATAATCACTAATGTACTGACATTCAATAAGGTTGTTGTCTAACAAAACATGAGGTAACCATTTTAAAAAACAAGAAATTTGAAAACGGTTGAATTAATTCCATCTGTTATGGTTTCAAATATTTGTTTTTCAAATTAGACCAAAATTGCCTCAGATATTAAGTTACATCAGTCTCTTTTCCATGCTGTGTAACATCTCTGTATTGTTTTGCATAACTGCATCTGTTAAGGATATATGACCGCATAATTGCTCCAATATTTGCCAAAAAACTATAGAATCATTTGCCCATTGCATGTGTCTGTTTTTTTATTTCGCTTTCGACAAAGAAATTCTGATACGGCCTTTTGGATAAAAACCTGCTGACACGGCACAGTTCCATCCAGGGGTGCAATAAAGTGGGAATGCATGGGAGCGTTTCTCTCGTACAGTACTGTAGTTTTCGAGTGGGGCACTTGGTCAGATGATGGTCGTTGCAATGGCAAAACGAAATTGAAGTGGGCGTGCTGCGAAATCGATTTCTTGCTTGTCGTTAAAGACCAGTGTGTGAAAACAGAGTTACGAAAGTTGCTAAATACATGTTGCACTGCATATTTTAAAATGTTTTTTTTCCATGGGTGGACACGAATATGACCAGAAATTTCCACCGACGGCGAACAAGACCATTTCTTCGATGCGTTTTGCTTTTCCGCAGTTTCGCTTTCTCTATAGTTCCAACATTTAGGAATAAGTGTGTATGGCTTCGATTTTACACAGCGGTTTCCTACATGTTTTCAGTCATGGACCACTTCTGAAAAATTTGTATCTTGTGAACCTCGATCCTAATTTTAAACTTAAACAAATACATTACGCCACAAATCTAGCATTGACGTAACCAGGGCTGCGGAGCCGTCGTAAAAATGACACTGCTCCGGCTCCGGAGCTCTTCTCTTCATGAACATGGTTCCGGCTTCAGCTCCGGAGCTCTTGATTTTCATGAGTGTGGCTCCGGCTCCGGAGCTGTCTATTTTCATGGCTCCGGCTCCAGCTCCGGCTTCTTTTTGTTTTCACATATAAATATTTTCAATTGTCTTTGTGTGCCTCAAGTTGAATGGAAAATGATTTAAATCAAGTACACAAAACTAAGAGAATACACCAAACATTTTTGAGTAATCTAAATTTGCTATTTTTTTATAAGCAGCACTCTTACCTTGAGATAATCAGCGAAAAACAACAATCACAGGTTCAGGCGATTCAGAGAACAGTTACTAGCAGAAACGTAGCTCAAGATAACTGTAATATAAACAACTTCTGGAAAGGTAGTCGCCGGTTTTGCCGTCAATGCCGGATGACCTTTTGTTATTTCTTACAACCAGAATCAAGAAAATGGCTGTTTGGAAAACTACATTTGTGTCCGAGCATTTAAACACAGACCAGTCCCAATTAACGTCGCCAGATGTCCTTGAGAGCAAAGGATTTTCCTTGAATTTGCATCAAAACTGGTTATATCTTTGATCCTAGAAAAACATTTAGTTGTCCTTGAGTATTTTCCAGCGGCCTTGAAAGTTCTTGAACAGTTGTGAATTTGTTCTTAATTGCTCTATTGATTACATTGATCATTCAAGAATCAGGATTAAACAATGTAATTGAACAGAATTAACGAGTAGATTTGTTCCAATTTAAACTGTTGCGTAGTAAAAAGTACCCATCATTATTCAGCAATGTTTGTTTGAAAAAAATGTGATACACCACTATATCTGAAAAGTATTCAAAGTAGGCATGAAGTAAAATTTCAATAACCACAAAACGACAAAATGTCCTTGAAAAAATTTCAAGTGATCTGGCAACACTAGTCCCAATTGTACAAGTGTTTTGCACTCGTTGCATGCTTTGCCTGTTGCTGTCTTGACGATTCCAACTAACAGCGCTGCTCAGACAAAACCATACAAAGAGCGCAAAACACATATAGTCAATTACTTCTCTCAAATGTTCTTTCAAACATGCACACATTTGCATTAACACAAATGCAAAGATGTGTTTAAAAGCCTTTTGTTCAAAGAAATAGTATGACTTCTAGCAAGAAATTTCACCTTTGACTTTTTTAAATAGCTGAAAACTTCAGAATTTTTATCTTTTGCACTCATAATCATTAGTGATGAATCGCAAGATGAAGCACAATTTAACCCACAAAGCTTAGGAGAAAATAAGAGTGGCTACTGTGCAGACAACATAGAATTTTTCTCCATAGATGAAAACTTCAAGAAAAATCCACATTTATTTACATTGCTTTATTATACCCTCTGATAACGTGGTTTGCTACCAATCATTTATACCTTTCATATTATGCTACTGCTTGTAAAAGTAATGTTCCTTAGTGGACTCTACCAGTAATTTAGTAAACCTTGCTAGTAAGCCTAATGGTTTGCAATAAAAATTCCTACTTTACAATGGCGTGCTGTGCATTTCACGCTTAAATCTGCAGTGGTATCATACCTTGAATCATATTCTCTGCTAACAGCATGATTACATACAGTTACAAAAGCTATGGATAGTATTATATACTCACTCATTATAGCTCAGTTCTTTTTAGATCACTACACATACTACAGATCCGGTTTGATCATTCTGACTAGAAAGTAAGATTTTGTGGTAGTTAACGTTTTTCTTACTTCTACAAAAGTGGTTTTCAACTATTTCGCTGAAGGGAGCCAAATACAGACCTACGATTTTGTTAGAGAGCCGCACTAAAAAATTTTACCACAAGTCAGTTGACACGTTTTGTTTTATTGCACTAACGAAGTCTGTTGCACAAGCAGCACAAGAGGCCTAAGTGTAGGACTGCTACGAGCCGAACAAAGGATACTGGGGAGCTGTATGCGGTTCTTAGAACAGTGTTTGAGAGCAATCGTTCAACAAGTAACACCAAGCCTGCCAGCTACGATGTCACAGCCTTAGCGATATTTATTAAACCAAAGAAACATCAAAGGCTTGCAGATCCATTGTTGCAGTCTGGTGTTGTAACCGGGGTGTAGTGGGATGGGAACGCGTGGGAACGCGTTCCCACACCTCTTTTTGGTGTGCGTTCCCACACCTTTTGCACAAGAAACATCACTTGAAAATGTGGGATTCAAACCATTATATTAAAATATGGCTACGTTCTCACAGATGTGCTAGGGACACGCAGATTCGTACTGCTAGACAAAAGTCTACAGTTAGTCAAAAAGTCTACAAACAGGAAGATCCGATGCGCAAATTCTTGTAGGCGAATGCTCCCTTTATTCAAACTATTTGTTGTCGTCTTCCTTTGTATTTGGTGTGGGAACGCTCAAGCGCGTAGCCAGAAATTTTGATATGAGGTGCAAACAACAACCAAGTCTCAACATTTAACGCCCCTTATTTTCAAAGCATCATCCAATAAACGTGCATTTGTCTTGCGTTCTTTTTCTGAACGATTGTGTTCGGATTTGAGCCGGAAAATAAAGTCCATTTTCATTGAATTGGCAAGTTTGAAAAGTCTGTATTTAGTGAAGTTCCAAGTTTCGACTTTGGATGAAAGCCACCATTTGCTCGTAAAACTTTCACTGTAAAAGCGCTTGTGAAAATCTCGATGCTGTAAGTGAACGGTATGCAGTATGCTTTTTGCAGCTAATATTGCACTTGATCAAGAAGTCATCGTGGCCGACATTGTGCTTGCGCTTTTTATATTTACACGCTTTTGATGCACACCGACACATACGTTCAATCGAAGCCGAGTAGCGACTAGAGATGTAGTCGAGACCGAAACTGCGAGACCGAGACCTGGTCAAAACTCCGAGACCGAGACTTCATCAAAAAATCCGAGACTCGAGGCGTGCGTTTGGAGATCGATACTGCGACTTGAAAATTTGTGGATTATACCAATATTTTTCAGAAATTTTCCAAAAAATGTCATCACCACTTCGAAATTGAATTTTTTTCGAATTTTTGGCATTTTTCCTACCTGCTTTGGTCGTTTCTCACCTGCAGATACAGCTGACAAAAGGCACATCGAATTACAGAAATTTTGTTATGCCATATCGTTGCAGTATTAAAACTCTCAAACAATAGGCTTGTGACCGAAACCTGCAGCCTTTGAGACCGAGACGAGACTGAAACTTTCGAGAAAGAGACTCGCAAAAATGGGTCTGGAGACGAGTCTCAAACCCGAGACCAAGTCTCGAGACTCCATCACTGGTAGCGACTTTGCACTAAGACACCGACTCACGAAGTAGGCCTTCTACAAAATTTACGGGCATATAGGGCGTAGATCCTGTTGTCGACCAATCCTTGAGCAACTAATTGACGTGTGCAGCTGATAAACGTAACCGCTAGAGTCTCTCAACGCGTTTGAAAAATGTTTGGATTTTATGTCGTTAAATGCTATGAAATGCTACTGCCACAGCATTTGTGTACACTGCTTGCACTAAGCTTGCTTCCCAGAAAAGGTTAGGTATTTAGCTAGCTATTTAGTGTTTAAAAAATGAGTCACACATGTGATAAACACATTACTGAAAATTGAGGATAGTTACACATGTCCTCTAAACAAACTTGATATGTTTGACCCACTCAGTGTACATGAAGTGTAAAAATAGTTATGTATTTGCCAAAACGAAGCCACAGTCGGTTATCACCACGGCTCTGCAGTAAACCTAAGAAACATATTTGTCCAGAACCGTCGCAAGAAACTCCTCAAAAGGGGTCTTTACATTCGTGCAGGTGGGCTTAACATTCAAAAATTTGACAAAAACTCTACTTTTTTTCATTGTTTCATATTTCAGTTTGGGGGGACTTGGAGTTGGACTGTACTAGTCGCCGCAGAATAACACAACAGTTGGTTGGTTGATTTAGCCATTCTAGCGTAACAGTTTGATGTCTTTATTAAAATCAATCAGTGGTTAAATGTCAAAATTCAATCGGGGAGAAATAATCCAATTTAGGCTCTTTTGAGACGAAGTTTCATTTGTAATCACTTCTGAAAAGTGCACATATGTGGCCTTCGATGCTGTTTCGCCTTTACTTTGCTTCATGTAGGTCGCATGCCTCTAGCATGGACTTGTATAAACGTGATTAGTTGATCGGGCTATTCCGACTCTTTTTATTCTGCACATAGCCAAGATTGAGAGAGAGGTTGAAAGACCACCCTTCATTTTCAAACGTACACATGACGAACTTTGCGTATGGTCTGTATGCTTGCGAGAAGGTACAGACTTCGAATAGACTTTGCACACTGTCAGCCATATCATTGTTTCATGAATACGAAGCAAAACCTAACCGACGTGAGACTCAATAGTTAGTTAATGTTTGACAAGTGAGTCTAGAAGAGTACTCTAAGAAAATAGTTTGAAATCCATCGCAGAGACACATGGAAACCATGGAAACCATGTCAGTGCAAGGAATTAGCGCCTTTTCCGCGTAGTTTAAAATTTGAAATCTACCACAAAATACTGAAATATTCCAACACACCTCACCTTCACAATACTTACTATCGGCTTCATGTATTCCACATAATTTGCCGCTCTTTTGAAAATGAATGACCTTTTTTGCTGATCACATTCTTTTTCCATCAAAATTTACGAAAAAAACAGATATTTCGGCTCTTTGTATTTTGGTTTCTTAAACGCCATGTCCACACGTGCAACTGATTCCAAAGTATGAAAAAGAAATGCATTTCGTTGTAAAGCTGCACATAACAATATAAAGAGCAAACATCGATGAAAAGGGGGATAATCCGCACAAGTGAAACATCTCGTTGAAAATATCCATGAACAGCTTTTGGCAAGTTGTTTATACGTATTTGTTCACTTGAGTTCCTCTTGTAATGAACGGCAAAAAAACTCAAAACACTGGCTTGCGTTTTCACATTAGACGGTTTGTTATAACGAATATAATTGCAATGAATTCAAGCAATTTGAAAGTTCAGCTCATGCTTTCTATTGGAAGAGAGAATTGGTGGACTCCTGCCTGGCTGGTTTTGTGTTTATGAATGTTTTTGGTGAACCTAATGTACAATATAAAAAAAGGAACGATTTCACCGAGATGTTTCTTAGCACTCTATAGATCGGGTTCTTTACGCAGTGGCGATTCTAAGGGGGGGCCTGGGTGGGCCATGCCCCCACCAGATTTTTGCTTGGACCCCCGTTTGCCCCCCCCAGTTTTTTTCTTAATTTCCCGTTTAAGTTCGTTTGGTTGACATATGTAGGGTTGTCAAATGCGTTGTGTAAACACACCGACCATTTTGTCAACAGCGCCAGCTGTGTCGTAATTTGTAAGCGGCACAAAAAATCAGAGACAATCAGTATTTTTACGCCACAATTAATAATTTGTATTTTTTTGGCTGATTCGTTACATTTTGGTGTGTATGTGACGTGACAATCGCACTAAGGATTGCGACAACAGCAGCAAACAAACTTCGCTGAAGAAACTGTCCTGACAAGATTCACTACAAGAGTCATTATCATTTGATAAATTCTGCGTTAGTTCTTTTTGAAGTTACGGCAAATTATTATTTTCACAATACCGGCTTCAGACACTGATTTTCAAAATACCGGCCTTTGCTAAATTAGCAGTTAAATACCGGCAAGGCCGGTGAAATACTTGCCATCTGACAACCCTAGGTACATGCAGTAGATAACTTTCGGCCAGCAATATTTTAAACGATAATTTAGAAACCCTCTAGCCTGCATTCAATGTTTTCCAAATGCATGATAAGCTGTGCTGTTGTTTTTGACGGTCGAGTAACTAGATTTGTTTATGACGACACATACCGGTAGTTGCTCGGATCCTGCGTGAAAGTTAGTCAGACAGTGGTCGTAGTGTTTAAACACTCATTTCGAAACTAAGAAACAGTCACAGAAGTGGGAAGATTGATCTTTCGTGCATTTCAATGTGAGATGGAGCTGGATGATATTACTGTCAGCAGATTGTTGCTTGTCTCAGTAGCAAAAGGTTTGTGAAAGCATTAGGAATTGGTTTCAGTTAATTTATCTCAATTTATCCTGGCTGTGGTTTTGCATTCGGCTGCCTTGTGTATACGACTTCGAAACATCTCACGTAAGTTGTTCGTGACTACAGTTTTAACTCTACCCACATGTCCTGCAACCTCACAGAATTTTGTAAGGATTTTCTGTAATGATTTAGAAGTGATTCTTTCGCGTATTTCAGCTCTTTGCCCCGGAGGTCAAACATTTCCATCAGAAACACACTTGAAAGAATTCACAAATCGTATTCGTTTAGTGAAAATGATTTACAACGTGAAATAACATTGGCAAAGAATTTGCTTCGGAAAGAGTCGAAGCTGCCTATATCGCTCGAACAATTTTTGTCATTTATAGCTACTTAAAAAGCTGCGTTTGACTGTTACTGGTAGCTGTAACTCTTCTCGTCACCAGCGCTTCATGCGAGATAAATTTTTCAAAAATAAATTAGTGAAAATATTTCCCAGCAAATCCATTACCAGTGAAAGATTGGGTAACACTGATGTACTTTAAATTGACAGGTACTAACTAAAAAACAGATTTAGATGATTTCGTTGATGAACTTGACAGTCGACATGATAACCAAAGGATTAAGTTACGTTGAGTTGATGACATAAAATTTGAACATAGCCTGTGCAGGGATCTGTGTGAGAATTATATTGCTCATTGTCTATTTGTCTGAATCTTTTTTGGTTTAGAGGTGGTGCGTGTTTCGCGTATGCCAAGACAGTCATAAATCAAGGCAAGGTTGAAAAGTCAGCTTTTGAGGATAAGTCAGAGGAAAATTCAGTGTGAATATGAAAATGAATGACTTTGTTGGGAATATTCTGCAAAATAAGTTTTACGCCTACTGTTATATCTTGTTTTCATGTACACGCCGATGCAAATTTATCTGCGGCGCTGCTATGCTACTTAGGTGCAAGTGGTGCCGAAACCTCGCTGCTCTTAACTGCATACTGCATTGAATAGTCCTCAACCTATCCACGCTGCACACTCGTAATAGTAGTTGCATAACGTTCATAGGCGTACGAGACGGGGGGGGGCTGCCCCCCCCGGGCTTGAAAAATTTCAGGGCAAACTCTGTTTTCAGGGCAACCGCAAGTTCTTAAAAATCCTGAATAATAAAATATATTTTAGTGCAGTGAAAAATTCCAGGGCAACTCTGTTTTTCAGGGCAAGCGCAAGTTGTTTAAAAATCTTGAATAATAAAAAATATACATTCAATACAGTAAATTCAGGGCACCCTCTGTTTTTCAGGGCAAGCGCAAGTTTTTCAAAAATCCTGAATGTAAAAAGTATATTCCATGACGCAAAAAAGTTTTGGGCAACTCTATTTTTCAGGGCTAGCGCTAGTTGCTAAAAATGCTGAATGATAAAAAATGCATGTTCAAAACAGTGAAAAATATCAGGGCACCCTCTGTTTTTCAGGGCAAGCGCATGCAAAATGCCCTATAACTCCTGAATGTAAAAAG
>Ga0210059_1014060_pt1 | contig 11874 bp, 5 predicted proteins | sample Ectturendosymbi2_FD_188042 | JGI IMG/M metagenome (GOLD analysis project Ga0210059, IMG submission 188042) | Ecteinascidia turbinata endosymbiont from Florida, USA - Sample 2 (SPAdes) (version 2) | ecosystem: Host-associated > Tunicates > Ascidians > Unclassified | place: Key West, Florida... | reverse complement strand
CTTGCTTATGATTTGCTTTGTAGCACATTACGTGAGTGAATAATACGTCTTTCACCAAAAATAAGGAAAATTTATGCGCGTAATACCTCAAAGGGGGGCCCCCAAAAAGGGGGGGCCCGAGGCAAGTGCCTCGCTCGCCTCCCCTTAAACACACCACTGACTATTACCTAATATTTTCAGTTGGGTTGTGATAGCTGCGAAGGATGATTCCACAGCTCCTGCATCAACTTGCAAGGAAAGCAGTTGGAAAGTGTCGTTTCGTCGAAGCAATGGCAAGGACCTTGTTGTACAATTCGAAGGGTACAAGTTATGGGTAGGTTGTTCTCCAATTTTATACGTTACTTGGAAAGGGTTTGGTATAAATTTATCACTAATCACCTGCAGTGCTTTTGTTTTTCACTAAGCCTGCATTTCTTTGTTAAAGTACACAGGCCTGTAGCCAGATTTAAATGTTTGGGGCAGAAACACACATTTTTAGGAAAGCTTGATTTTTGTTTTTGTTATATGTTTAAAACAATTTTTCTGGGCACAACGAAACTGCTCCCGAAAGCCCCTCGTGTCTATGGGCCAGCACAAAGCTCATCAGTTTATTTTATAAATTGATATATCGAGAACCATAGTATGCTAATAACAATATTGCAACATGTCCACAGACACACAGGGATGTGTCAGTAGTGCATTGCGTGAGGACATACTACACCTTCATATCGTTTGTTCTTGTTTGTTGCTGAAAATCGTTTAAAAGTATTTAAACATTGAACTGAAATCGATAGTCGCGCAACACGAGAATCTGGCAACGAAAGGCATTTTTGGTGCTAGAGTGCTTTTGTGATTTTTTTCTCATTTCGTTTAAACAAAAATAACCCCCGCGATTTTTTCACAGATCAATAGTTCGATAAATGGCGAAGATTTTGATATATAATTTGTCATCACAACCCCTCGGAGGGTATTTTAATATTGAATTGAAATCGATATTCGCGCAACACGAGAATCTGTCAGCGAAATGCATCATTGGTGTTAGAGTGCCTTTGCAATTTTCCTTCTCATTTCGTTTAAACAAACATAACCCCGCGATTTTTTCACAGATCAATATTTCGATATACTCCGAAGATTTTGATATAAAATTTGTCATGATAACCCCCTGGAAAAGTATTTTAATTTTTCGTTGAGTTATCACTAATTTTCAAAAAGTGTTTTTTTTTTACTTTTGTTATGAGCTTGATACTACATATTTGAAAGTTATTTTCTTTTGGATGTTATGTTCAGAGCTTGTTCTTTCATTTGCTTGTGTTTTTTTGTCGTATCAATTCATTTTTTGCCTTTTTGAGGCTTTTCAATTTTACGCGCCCACCTTGCATCCATTGAAAAAAGTGCGGCTGGAAAAGTCGGGCTCACTTTACCTAGGTGAAAAAATCACTTTAGTACTACGGCTGGTATGCAACTAAATCACCATGGAAACTGTGAAGTTTAACATTTTCAACTTTTTGAATAAATCAAAAAAGACGACTGTGCCCCTAGTCCTGCTGTGCCCCACCTTCCCCTAATTGAGCATAAAGCTTGTTGCAGCAAATCCTGGAAGCAATTAAACAAAAGAAAAAGGATTGCGCCCGACAACTTTTAACTCCTGGCTCATCCTCATCAGTGGACGCCAAAATACTAAACTTGACAGTGCAACCCGAGCACCATAAGAAAAACGTAGCAGAAACTCAAGCATAGTGCAGACATGACCTCGAAGAAGACCACCACTCTTCTTTTGTGTGTTCACCATAGAATGATATAAACAAAGTCTAAACCTGCTTTCTGTTTTTGGTGACTAAACCTAACCATCCCATGTGCTGAATCACGTGAGTGCTGGCTGCCTAGCAGTTGACCTTGCGTAGCCGTAGCCAGCAACATAGACACATGTATTTCGAACACTATTTTTTCTGGGTTAAACAGTTTGAAATCAGCTTTTCAATTCAACATCATTTTCTTAACCTTGTGCTCCAAATACACAAACAAAAGGTGAAACTCAGGAAGTGCATTAATTTGATGATCATAATCACATGCTAAAAAACATCATTAAGTTCATATATATGAACAAAAACGTCAGAACACTTGAAAGCAAACACTGATTCATTGACAGGTCCAACTGAAACACTTAACTTGCACATACAGTTTGCAAGGGCTAAATTAAATAATTAGAGTAAAGGCTAAATAATTTCGACCCACTTCAAACATTAGGCCTACAAGGTTAAAATACTGCAGTATAGTGTTACCGTACAACCGATGAGAAACTTCTGAGAGTACAATCTAACCAACAGTGCTGCAAAATGCTTCTTATATATAACATCATGATCATCAATCATACCACTGACTGAGTGCAGCAGTCTTCAGATGCAGCAAGTGCAGCAGCTACCAATGATAACCACAAGATTATAAATGACTGAAACACCCTTACAAAATCTACTGACTGCAAGGTGTAAATCATTACTACTGTACACACTTCAAAGCAATACAAGGAAGGTTGAGATAGTGAGAAGTACCATTGCGTTACTGACATGAAGTCTGTCCAAAAAACACAAAATCATATGTAAATTTCATTTTACATTGACAAGCTGAAAAATGGCCAATAAAATAGCCAAAATTTAAAAAATGGCCAAATGGATTTTTAATGGCCAGCGCACTCCAACAATGGCCAATCTGCCAACCCTGGATCAAAAGTTGCGGTGGAGCACCAGTCTGGAAACCGTGGCAGTTGTCAAAGAAACTAAGGGTATATGGGGAAACTAAGGGTATATGGGGTGTGACACGCGTGTGAAAACCTTGACCCGTGACGTTCATGTGTGATTGGATTACTTTTCACTGAAAACATACTGGTGCATAAATCTGCTTTCCAACAAGCTCTTGTGACTAAAAGCCTTCATCAGGTATCTTTGAGCAGCTCCAGTTTGAGCCATGGGGAAATCGTACCTGAAGGGGGTGTTGCAGCCACAATGCTGCGTCGTCCAGAGCCACCTGAATGGAGAGCCGAACCCACGACCCTCGGCGAAACAGCAATAGAATTTCCCCACTCGACTAGGTAGACACTACTATTGCTGCTGCGAATTCAGCGTTATATGTGGTGAAACCACGCCACAGGGGCCCGCTGGGGACTGTAGGGGGCCCTCTAACCAACACTCAGGAAAAAACTATAGAAATGATTGTGAATCCGGTTTGAATGGCTATACTAAAAGCAAGGCCTCCTAAATATACACAGGCCGTTTAAGGTATGGAAGACGTCAACGAAACTCGTCCGCGTTTTTCGAAACTCACTGAAATGGAAATTCTGACCGTCCACATTTACAATGCGCTTGTGTCAGCGTGGCACGGTGTTGCAAGCAGGGGCATGTAGATACAGTATAAGAATGTGATAAAAACTAGATTCTTGACATAACAAAGCTTCACCTTCAGTGAAATTAAATTGAAGAGCGTGCACAAAAAGTTACTGTTAATTCGATACAATCTCAGTTGGCACCAGGGGTAATCATAAAACGAATAAAAAATACATGCTTTCGAACTGCAGCCAGGGCTAAAAACTGCTGTGGTAGCAAGGTCTGCTGAAAGAACTGGTGACATAATGCAAGCGAACACACCCAAACCAACACCTTTCAGTTGGATAAAATGTGAACACCATTAAAACCTTTAACCATCGCAGAAGTATGAAAGCAGAAAGCAGGCAGACCCCTCAGAAGCCTTGCTCGCCGCAAGGCTAAAGTTTGCTTTGTTGTCTTCTATCGGTGGAGGTAATCACTGCCACTACTGCTTCCAACAAATGTTGAAATTTACTGAAAGAACTATGAGACAAGAAAAGGAAGAACTGACGAACTGTGTTTAACAAAAGAAAGAACTGAAAATTGGCTTCATTGTACACTACCAATATATTGTTTGTTTACAGCTAAAATAGACTATTAATTTAAACAATTTTTTTAGTAAAGCTAATTGTTTTATTTCATCGAAATTAACCACTTTGACGAGCGTTCTAGTTTTCGGAATACGTTGAAACCCTAGGCCTTTCTTGATCTTTCTCGAACTGTTACGCTCTGTTAAACCGCATGGCTTGACTCTGGCACCCGTCATCGCGCACGTGGCCTTATCCCAACAGCAAAAGTGCTTTTGTTAAGCCGTTACCAAACGCAGGTTTTCTTAGCAATGACTGGTTTGTGAGGCTCTAGGAAGGCCAGCTTCTTAACTTCTCAAATGTAGTGCCCATTGTAACTAGCCATAGTTCGTTTGTGTTTCTTTCTGTACTTGTTTTCAAGTGCCAAAATTTCGCCTGTAAATTCTGTCTTTCAGTTACAGGTGTTGGGTTCCGTGTATAATGGGACATCCCACGTTTTATATCTACATCAAATGTAACATCAAACACGAAAGCCGTTTTTTAGGGAAGCACATCCCGGATCTATCCAACTGGCGTATTAGGTACCTGCTAATTTAGGGATTTCCCCAGGATAGCTATAGGGGAGGTGTGAGTCCTGTAATGGAAGTAATGATAACATCTGATTACTTGCAATAACGCGCGTTTCACGCCGCCGTAGGAATCGCATGTGGTACACGAGATTGATCCGTGCTTGCCTACCAGCTGCAGTTCGGCAGTGTATTGTGAGCTGGAGCCGAAGGTGTGGTGTTTAGTCATGGTGACATTTGTGTGAGTTTAATTTGTTCACTTGTTTTCAGATCGTGCCGCTGTTTCAAGTAAGATGAAGCTGATGAATAGAAAACTGTGTACCTCCTGGTTTGTCAGAAGTCCTATGGAACAGATTTTTTCAATCGGGCGTGGAACCTTTGTTATGTAGCAAAAGTTGCTGAAATTTTGCTCTGTTTAAGGTTTCTGGACGGAAGTTGTTCATTCCAAGTTTTATAAAAGTCAATGAATGTTTTCTATCTTTTTTTATGTTTGAAAAATTTTCAATTTTGTTCCATCGGTCCCACCCCAGTGGGACCTTCGGAACACCTGATAGGGACCGATGGAACATTTTCTTATTATGAATATTAAACAACAATTATCTTGGTGATGCTTGTCAAATTTTTTGTGCAAGCTGTTTTGTTGTTAAAAATAACTTCAATTAGAAAAGTTCGCATCGGCCAGAGTTTTTTTATTTTACATAAATACATAGAAGTTTAACGTGGGTTACACACATGAAAAATGTGAATTATCGAGTGCTTTTCATGATGCTATTCTGCAATATAAAATTACGTTTGAACAAAATTATATTCGCATCATTAAAATTTTTTATAATTTAATTGTAAGTTTTATTTATTGGGTAAACTAATAGGATAAACTCATAATTTTATTAAAATCTGTGTAAAAACACAGCAAAAACAAAAGAAAGTTAAGCTTTTCAGCTATTCTACGTCGGAGCCAATGTGTAATATTAATGCACGTATGGAATATCTGTAGTGTATACCCCAGTTTAATCTAAATTCCAGATCATTGCCAATAAAATTTTCAAGCGATTGTACAAGATTTTCAAATTGTTGAAAAGGGTTTTAAATATGAGGACCAAAGGCCAAGCTAGTGTTAAGCTTGTTTATTCTGCCTTTGCGAGGCTGATTACCCTAAGTTGCTTTCTAAATTATTTCAATTATCTCTGCTAATCTTGTACTGGTAATAGTTTCCGCTCCCATGGTTTTCGAATGTTCTTATTATTAGCTTTGACCTTTTGTTCGATGTGCACATTAGTTTTGATGAGAAATCATATGGTCCTTGAGCATATTCCTCGTTTCTGGTAACTTAGACACCTGCACAAAATACTTAGGTTAACCTTCCTTTAAAGTAAAAACGTCAAAAAATGAAAATTAGTTATATAAATTGTGACCGCAGACTTCTTTGAAATCGATTATATGGAATAATAAAGTATCTTGAACATCACAATCAAATGCTCACCAAGTAAAAAGGGTCTTGTTTTTTATTCTCGATTATGGGTCTTGCTTTCTATGCTTGTTCACCACCCTTCTCATCATTACTTTTCCTATTTCGTCTGCCTTCTTTGCATAGCTTATGCGCGCACGCATGTATGGCTACATAAACAGCATAGTTGACACATGCCAGGCTATGGTTCAACAGGAAAGTGTTACTTTTTGTCATTACTTGTGAAACAGTTGGGACCGTGGACTGGATGTGGTGTCCATGGTAACTACGAAGTGCACCGGGCTAATAAAGCCCTGAAGCAACTTCGGTTTGCTTTTTTGTCTTACTTGTCAGTTTTTTACAACTGCGGCAGATCTTTTGCAGGTAACCATTGCATTCGTATTGAAGATTTTTTCTTTCTCTGATGAAGAGAAAGTATTAAGAGATGCTTTCGACAGTCATTGTTGGGCTGCAGCATGCTGTAGCACACATGTGTCAAACTGCTGTCCCGCGAAGCTTAAATTTTAAGCCCCAGCCTACTTAGCTCTTTTGGAACAGTAGTGATTTATACCTGTCTATAAAGGCGAATGATGGCCTTTGCCATGTTATAACTTGGCTATTTTAGTCATCTTGTTGACCTAACGTTTCTCTTTCTTTAAAAAAGTTATTCAGTTTTCAGGCTCCTTTCACTGCCACGTGACAATTATTACGTCACAGAGATGCTGGTTACGCATTAACGTAGTTCAGCGTTACTTAACACGTTCCATTCTGGGTTCGTGAATTGGTTTGCCAAATTTCCAAACGTTTCCTACCGGTATGTTTTTCGGCAATTGTCCTCAGAAGTTTCGCACCTTCACAGGACACCTTTGAAAAGTCGCCAAAGCGCAAAAATTCGCACCATCGTCGTCTGAGGCGCGTGAGAGCGCAAAAGTCGCTCTAGCGCTTGTTGCAGATCAAACGTCGGCTTGCTGATTTGCCTATACCCTTTCCTCATGCAATCCGCAGTGCTTCAAATATTCATAAAAATTTTAAATACATCATTCTTTCCAATTACGCTGCATTCATTGCGATTCATGATACATGCAAAAACCAAACCTAACAACGGTCTCAGGGGAGTTGCGTTTTCGTGAGCTTCTTTTGATTTGTGGCCTACAAACCACACCAATTTTGCTAGATTTCATGTGCAAATAATCAACAAGTTGAAAATCTAAAGTAATTGGTGCATTGTTCTTTGCTTGGAAAGTTTCCAACTCATCAACACCTTGGTTTATGCTGTATTCACAGCGTTTTTTGTTCCTTTCATTTGTTCAAACCTACCAATGTTCTCGATGGAGGTGCCTTTTCGCGAGATATTTTTTCTTTCGAATTTGTAGCCTATCAACCGCTTCAACGTTGCCAAATTTCGTGCGCAAACAAGCAACAGTTTGAAAAATTACAAACATTGATACAATCTTTATTGCTTGGAAAGATGTAAACCCATCAATGCCTTGGCTGATGCTGTAATTACTGCAAAAGTTTGTTCCTTGCGACAACCAAGCCTCCCAATTTTGCAAATGAAGCTGTCTTTTTGTGTGATGCTTTTTCTTTCCTATTTGTATCCTACCAACCGCTTCAACGTTGCCAAATTTCATGCGCAAACAAGCACAAAGTTGAAAAAACAAAGAGACTGGTTCAATGTTCATAGCTTGAAAAGTTTTAAAACCCTTTTAGGGCCATTCCGTGTCAATTCTCAGGAAGTGGTCAAGGCACCCTCTCCAATTTTCCTGAAATCTTACTCAAATTGTCATAACCCCATATGATGAACATCTGCAAAATTTGAATAAAATCTGTCAAGAAATGGCATGATTGTAAAGCTTTTTGGTTGGGGGGGCGTAGCTGGGAAGACGCAAATTATTCATATTTGGCCATGTTCAAAGCCCTAATACTGCCAAATTACATTAGTGAACAACCCCAATATTTCAAGGATACTAGTAACTTTGCCAAATATTGAAAAAATAACATTATCTGTGTTGTGACTTTCAAAGGTCAAATGTCATGGTCCCCCAAATTTGACTGTTTTTAGCTCCTCATAGAAATTTTCTAAAATTTTCAAACCTCGCCACGGTTTTATTTCCTGATAGTTTTCGCTCATATTTGGACGAATTGTTGCTGAGAAAATTATGTTGATCTTCGAAAATTTTATTGCAAAATATCAAAAGGTTTGTGAGATATCTTGGGTCAAACTTGGCACGAAAGTAAGAAACTAGAAAAGTGGGGTATCTTTGTCGCCTTGGTTCCCCAGTCATTGGTGAACCTGTTGACCTCTTTTTGTTTTGACTACTTTGTTTTTTCAGTTTTTCTCCTGTTTGAGTTCGCCAATGACGCCACAAAGCTATCGCCAATACCTCAAAATATGCGCAGTGAAACAACTTTTCTTACAATACCTTCCTGGTGGACGTAACTTTAGCTGTTTGCAAGTTATCGCAAATATCGTGCAGTAATGTCAATACATGGGCTTCTGCGTTCCCTAAAGGGTTTCTTGCGAGAGCAAAAATACCAATTATCTCAGTGGAGCAGCTATAGGGGTTTCCTTTTGGTGTAGGAACCCAATGTTGAGGTTTGGGGTGTTGCCCAGCGTAGCATTTGCTTGCGAGGAATGACTGTCGTTGCATGCAGAGATGCTGGTTTCCCCAAACGCTACCAATGAGGCAGCCTAGTCGTTGTATGAGTACTGTTCTAACTCCCGACTAAAACTGCCTGACATTTCAAGTTGCCAAGCCGAAGCAAGGCGTTTGGCTCTCACCACTTTGATAGTTCGTTTCACAGATTTCCTGGTGCACAAATCTTTATTTACAAAAGGCTTCTGATTAGCAGGAGCAGAAAAGCTTTACGATGGCGCGACAGCAGAAACAGCCAACGTGGTCCGTACGCTTGCGATACACAACTCGACTTACTGAAAGCGTGGTGTCCACGACGATGGACAAAATCGAATGCAATGCGAATCGAGGTCATGCGTGGACATACGAATTCCCTTGACGCGAATGGCAAGTTGATACAAACCAGATCTCACGGACGGGATACAATAGCGAGTAGGAAACGGCAAGTCGTAATGCGAAAAGTTAAATCCACTATACAGCCTCTTCGCGAAATGTTTTTTCCGTAGCCAAATTGCTTGCGCACACAAGCAACAAGTTGAAGCAAGTAAAAATATTCGTGCAATGTTCATTGCTTGAAAAGTTACCCTGGAATGCTAATGTTGTTGGTATGTCACGCGAACACTGACCCCATGCGAATTTCTCTCGTTTTCGAAAAAATAATCTTGGCTATTTTTGGCTAAGGTCACCAACGGTGAACGTTTTTATTTTTTTAGCCTTTTCGGCCAAGGATACCAATGGTGAAAGTTTTTTTTACTTGGTCATTTTTGGCCAAAGATACCAATGGTGAAAGTTTTGTTTTTTCTTTGTCATTTTTGGCCAAGCATGCAAACGGTGAAAGTTTTTTTTATTTTTTAGCTTTTTCGGCCAAGGATACCAATTGTGAAAGTTTTTGTTTTTTCCTTGTCATTTTTGGCCAAGGTTACCAATGGTGAAAGTTCTGTTTTTTCTTGGTCATTTTTAGCCAAGGTTACCAACGGTGATAGTTTTTGTTTTTCATGGACATTTTTGGCCAAGGTTACTTTTATTGGCCACTTCGGCTATGAATACAAATGATGAAAGTTATGTTTGTGATTTGAGAGCAACCTCTGGCATCCCGCTCTGCCAAACGCGAGTTCGCGTTTGCTGGAGGCAATCACTGGAAACCCACTGTGCAAGCAGGAGTTCGCGCTCCGGGAGGCAACTACTGACATGAGATTGCAAGTACGAGTATCCCGTACACCGGAATGGAACATGTTAACCTTTTTCTACCTCAGCTCCCCTTTTAGATAGGCCATACAGTCCAACACCCCTACCATTGGCTGACACCTGGTTACTATAAGGATAAAGTAAAGACATGTGCAGTACATCATATTCCTTTTACTTTTGACCGCCACATATGTGACCTTCCCCAGCAACCCCTCTAATCGATATCAGCAACCCCTGGAGGTGCTAGGACGCTAGGTTAAACTCTGACGTAGTTGATTGTGGAAGAAAACTTGAACCTAAGAAAACTTGATCGAAAATTTGCATGCTTCTGTGTGACAATGTGCATCCCCATCAGATTTATTTTGTTCTTTGTTTTTTTATCTTAGCTGTTTACCCCAAAATTTGATGTTAGAATGCTTTCGTTTCTTTCCCACTGCCGAATCCCTGTATGATGATGAGTAAAGGGCATTGTAGGTGTTGTAGGTGGGGCGTTGTTAAAGTTTTTGCTCCTCTCAGTGTTGATTGTGTGCTAACACATACTCCATAATGTGCTATCCGCTATTGCTACGCATTTTTGTACTCTTGTATTATTCGATTGTGGTTGTGATATGAACCACGAGTCTGAACCACGATAAAATAAAATAAACATTATTTAGTTACATACATACGATAGTTTGAATGTGCAGCAATGTATTCACTATGTTTGCAGGTTTTTGCGGTCATGCAGACAAACCCACATTTACACTGTCTTAACAGTTACAACTGGCCCATTTGAGGGGCAAACATAATACTGATATGGCCCTCAGTGGAAATGAGTTTGACACCTCTGCTAGAGTGTAGCAGAATGAGCGAAGGTCGAGATTAGCGTTGTATCTGACTAGCAGTGAATTGGTGTAGCGTCTTCCTGCTGATTTTATGGCAAAATACAGTATATATTTCCTAGATTTGCTATTTTTCATTGTCAAGTTATTTTATTTTGAAGTTTTTGATAATTTCCATGTTTTTACGTCGAACGGATTATTCACAACTGTTCCAAATTTTCGTTTTCACTCCCTCACTTAGAGGTTCGCAACACCGTAGGTCGGTTAGAAAACGCAGAAAGGCTGTAAAGGCTAGAAAACTAGAAAAGGCTGTAAAGGCTAGAAAGCGCAGAAAGCCTGGCAGCACGTCAGAGTAACAGATCAGACAAGACGCATTACATGCTCTCTGTATAGAACTCTTATGAGCAAAACTTTTTCTCAAGAGTTCCGAGGCATTTCTGAACTTTCCAAAGTCGGCATTACGCAGAACAAGAAAACCTCACCAGAGTGTTTTAACAGACTGCTTTGAAATGAACTTCGAAGAAACGACCTTGTTTTATTTGGTTTCTCAAAAAAAGAAACTTGTTGGCACTCTGCCACGTCTTTTAAATATGGGTTTTTCACAACAAAACTGCTGGCAAAATCAACTGAAAGATAGTCCTTAGCAAAGTACTCCTAACGTCTCGTTGCAGACGTTGCAGAAATTATGCGCTGTGGCTTCACTGGTACACACACTGTTTTTATTGATTTCATTACAAATTTTAAACAGGGTAAAGGGCAAATTGTTTTCTCCATAGTAACATAACAACAAAGAAAACTTAGGCACCGACCGCTCTGAACGATTGAATTTTGAACAATTACTTTAAAAATCCGTTTTTAAGGAGCTGCTTCTTGCAAGACTTCATAAAAAATAACTCATGCAAAGTCTCGGGACCAAGAGCTCGAGACCGAGACGAGACTAAAGACATTCGAGACCGAGAATCGAAGAAAACGGGTCTTGAGACACGTCTCTCGAGACCGAGACCAAGTCTCGAGACTCCATCACTGCAATACCATCATCATGAATATGCACACTAAATATTACCATTGTTTTTATTTTGTGAAAAAAAACTCAGTTCGTGCATAACATGCAAAAGAAAGTACAAAACCATGCACGGATGATAAAATAATTCCTGTCTAAAATAGCTTGCCGCAGAAAACATTGTTGAAGTTAACATTTCAATTAAATCTATTCGTGCACAAAAAGAGTAGTGATACCCAGTGGTGGGTTTAAGGTTGGGGGGGCCCGAGGCAAGACTAAAAAGGGGGGCCCCTCTGATGACGTTATCATACTCAGCCTACCGTGATATGCACTTTGATCAAGCCTAAGATACGACCACCGAAG
>Ga0210059_1014058_pt1 | contig 11875 bp, 6 predicted proteins | sample Ectturendosymbi2_FD_188042 | JGI IMG/M metagenome (GOLD analysis project Ga0210059, IMG submission 188042) | Ecteinascidia turbinata endosymbiont from Florida, USA - Sample 2 (SPAdes) (version 2) | ecosystem: Host-associated > Tunicates > Ascidians > Unclassified | place: Key West, Florida... | reverse complement strand
CCCTTAAAGATATTTTGACGAACTCATGCACCCTATTGCCTGACACGTCCCCCTTGTCCCCCACCTAATTGCGCCCATGTACCCTGGCCTAAATAAACAAGTACCCTAATTCAGTAACTCAGCTGCTTAATTCAATTGATAATGGCTCATTGCCTGTTGCTTATGAATCACAAATAATCATCTAATTATCAATTAGCTTGAAATGGTGTGATGCTTATGCACCACACTTTAGATTGTGCAAAGTCTCGGTTAAATCCTGAAAGTCATTGGTTGGTTAATGGTTCATTTTTGCTAACAGAAAGTTTTTGTAAAAATTATCTGTTTAGTGTGACAAGTTGGTGATGAACATTTGTGAACCCTTTCTTAGTGGTGCACCCCATGCATATTTTGGTGCACCCTAGGGTGTACCGTGCACACCGGTTGAAAAGCGCTGCGCTAGGTCACAATAGTCTGCAGGCACAGGTCAGCAACCCTTTGGTAAATGCATTCCGATTTAAGGTTCCAAATCATTCAACGTGCCAATTACATCCTTATTTTTGTACAAGTCAAGGTCAATAACACTTCTTGTGAATCACAACAAAATAGATATGTAAAGCGTCGAGCTTCTACGCGCCAATGGAAACTGCTTGGCGTGGCACGCGTGCCGCAGGTTGCCGCCCCCTTGTCTGCAGATATCAACCGTGTATTACAATTCGTATGTAGCAAGAAGCGTCGGTCTGTCGAACACGCCATGGGAAACTGATTTGCAACGTACGTTTAATGAGTGCTTTGCTTCTGCTTCTTCCATATACCGCCGGAACTCTGCTTCACTGGCTTCGCGTGCATTCTTCATCATCTCAGCTAGGTCGCCACTTTGTTGGCCAGATCTTCTGGCGGTCTCTTCCAGTTCTAACATAAGTTGCCGTGAACTTTCTAATCTCCCATTCAAGATGTTGATTTCCTGCGAGAACCAAACAGGAGAAGACCGCTCGTGCATCATGTGAACTTGTGTACATATAATTTAACATTTCACGATACATACATTTTGGTACATAGCGACTTCTCTGGTGAAGCGTTCGTGAAGTTCTGTTACTTGGCTTTGGAAACCAATTTTTCCTTTTTCCTCATTCGCACACCTGCACGAGAAGTATAAAAGTTTTTTGTCTCTTCATGAACCAAAACCTGGATATACGCCTGGTTTCAAACCAAGTTTTCAAGTAGGTTGTTTTCAAGTGAAAATGGCACTGAGCGCCTTATACAAAAATGAACAAAAAATTAGAATAGAAAATTTTAAACAAAGGAAATCACAGTTTATTACGTGCGTTTTGACAGGTGCATTTAGAAAAAATGTTTGTAAGTGATTACTTAAATATTAATGCAGAATCAGAACCGCAATTGTGTGCCATCATGGAAAAGTTTTTCTTTTATCTATGCAATCGATAAAATAGAACATGTAATATTGTTTGTCTAAGTATCAAATTGACTTTCCATCATGTGGCAGCAACGTAACAACCGCCAGCTCGATAGTACGAACAAAGACAAGCTTAATTTTCCTTCTATGGAATCAGTACAAATTAAGAAGAATACTTAGTGGATCGCCCAAAAGTAAGCTATCGAACCTGTTTGCTAGACTCAGCTTTTATAAGTTGATTTTCAGTTCCGCAAACAAAAAATTTAGAAGCAGATCACTGATAAACAATATCTATCAAACTATTAGTATATCTGAACTCTTCAATTCGTGAACAAAGAATCTTATTTTCTGATTTTATCAAATGGAAACTCAAACCGTTGAAACACAAATTTGTATAATGGATTTTTAGGTGGTTTTGCTGATTTGTTTTGAATAACACTGGTATTAATCTTTTTTTGAACATTACAAACAACAACTGTACTCATAAGCAGTACCAGAAACACCTGACAGATTGTTAAACACTTGCCTTCGTTCTGCCTCTTCCAGCTTTTGCCTTAATTCATCCCTTTCTAATCGACATGATTCAAGTTCAGTTCGGGGACCAGTAAGTTGCGCTTGAGATTGCTGGAGTTCCAGCTCTTTCTGAGACAAAGCAGCTTGCAGCTTTAGAATTTCATCTTTCTGGTTTAGAACTGATTCATTCAATGATATTAATCTGAAAGAATGACAACAAAAACACCTTTCTGTAGTCAACACGCATCTAGAAATATTACAAAAATGCAAAGTAGTGGTTAGATCAAAAAATTTTGTCAGTAGGTGAACCTTTAACAATCCTAAAAATATATTGGAAAAGTTGTCTATATTAATGAGTTGCAAATCAAGTTCACAATACCATATTAATTTTCATAACACATCAGATATATCTTCACAAACTGACTAATTTTTTAAATAACAAATTTTCACCAATTCCTTGATTAAAACCATATAAAAGCCATGCAAATTGCAAAAACAGGAAAAACCCCACAAAATGCTAATTTTTTAGTTAAGCCACTAAGCCCTTGCAAGATATATTGCATCTTAGCATATAATCAGAGCTGGACAGAAGTTCCTTTCTGAGGAGTGATAGTTGGAGCACCGGTCCGTATTCAAAAACGAACTTGCTACTTTTCTAATCTTCAAATGCTCCTCGCTCTGTTTTTAATCATTCTGGACCAGGTTATGAGCGTGATGCATTTTTGTACTTGACTAGCCAAAACCTAGTAATTTCAGCACCATACTGAAGCATGTGGATGTTAACAAAATGTTTCTTGGAAGTTACTAGAAACTTTTGTAACCTTGCAATTATGAATATTTTTATCCATTGTCACATCACATAGGTGATAAGACATTGGCTGACCACATTGTGAACAGTTATTTACATAGGCCTGGTGTGCTCAACCGCTGTATAGTAGAATCAACTATCAAAGGAATGACAGAACATATTTATTTAAATTTTGCTTTTGTTTGTGAGGTATGCTTTTTTAGTGCAGAGTTCATCCATGATGCCAAAAGATAAAGTTTCCAATGCATCCAATATCAAATACACACTTCAAAACTTTCACTATGTATTGAAAAAAATCTTTTCTAGGTCATGAGTCACAGACACTGTGATCTTCTCAGAGCATGTATTGCGCCTACTGAGTAGGTATCCACAACTTTTATTCAAATAGAATCAAATCTTACCTGATAAATTTACATCATATCCAAAAAATGAATTAAACTGAAACTTGTGCAGCATTTTTGTCTTTTCATTGATTCACTGTTTGATTTAATGAAAGATCTCAAGAAAGTATTCAGTCAATTCTTCTTTAGATCAAAAAAACAATTTTTAATTCTAAGGTCAATTGCAGTACATTTTAGGTCAATAAAAGTTTTCATTCAAAATGAAACTTTTTTTTCACAGAAGCGTGAGTGCCCCTCCATTTCTCAATGAGTAGCATGAGTGTGAGCACCATCGCTTTGGGAAGGAGTAGGTGCCACCACTATGTATAATTACAGCAGCATGTACCAAATAAAAAAACAAAAATATTTTTGCAATAAAGTGTATTTCAATCATTCACACAAACATCATTAGTTCAAATGAAACAATTTTAAAACAGGGGTATATAACGGACAAATTGGAAAGCTAAAATACCTGCTCTCAAATTCAGATGACATGCTGTCAAACTTAGCACGAGATGCTTCTAGTTCATTTTTTTCTTGGACAGCAGTTTCCAAATGGCATCTTAAATCTGAAATCTGAGCTTCATACATTGATCGAACCCCAGATATTTTTTCAGCCCAATGTTCCTCCTCAAACTTCTTCTGACTATGCTCCTAAAGACATTCATTATTGTTGAAAAATAATCATGAAAAAGAAGTGTAAAAATGTTTAAATATGATGAACAATCTTAACATCTTCAGTGGGGATTGATATTTGTATATATATATATGTGTGTCATTTGTTCAAATGCGCTGGGTGTGGAATCACATATATATATATATAGAGAGAGAGAGTATATCTATATGCCATTCACTTTGCAACTTGTGCATTGGTGAAAATGATAGCATGATAACTTTTTTCATACTTGTTTTTTGCAATAAAAATTTCTACAAATGTTATTCATACCTTGACACATTAATCCTGAAAATTTCATGCAAATTGACTAAAAACTATGTGAGTAATGAAGTTTGGGTTCAAACCATCTTGCTAGGCCTAGGCTACAACACTTTTTCAAAAAAAGTTAGGTGCTAACAGTTTTTTTATAAAACACAATATTTTTGTACTCATTTGTTTGCAATGAAAATTGGCAATGATGTTCTCCACATCTACCCACATGACACTTCAAAATTTTAAGAAATATGATCAAGAACTTTTTTAGTTATGCAGTGTGTTTTCCAGCAATATTTTTCTAGACCTAGGCTACAACACTTTTTGCAAAACAATTAGGTCTTGATAGATGTTGCATATACTAGGATAATCTTTTTGGAACTTGTGTTACTGCAAAGGAAATTTTGACAAATGTTCTTTATACCTATGCGCATCATTCTTGAAAATTTGAAGTAATTCTGACAAAAACCTTTAGAGTTAGGTACTTTCAAATTGTTACTACAGACTTGCATAGGCTACAAAGCTTTATCCTTTTAGCAGGTTTGAGCAGTTTTTCTGTAAAGCACCATAACTTTGTTAAAAATTAAATTGTTTACAGCCAAAATTTACAAGAACGTTGTTCTGATCATTATGCACTTTTTCTGAAAATTTGAGTTCATTCCATCAGGATACTTGTGAGGTATTAATTTTTTAATCGAGCAACTGGACTCTGTTCCCAGTGCAACAGACTAACTGTTGCTGAGTATCGCTATCAACGCGCTTGCATAGAAAATTTGGGTTCAGTGAGTTGTTGTATAGGACAGTAATAACTTTTCTCATACTTGGTCTTTTGCAACCAAATCTCACGCAAATGTTCTTTGTGTGAAAATCAATTTTACCCACAAATTTGAGGTCAATCAGACAAGTACTTTTTGAGTTATTCAAATTCAAGTCTAACTGTTGGTTAAGAACACTTCATAAACCTTCCTACACCAGCTGAATAATCGACCAGAATGCACACTGTACTGATGGTGTTAATGGAAGTCCTATGTAGGGTGCATCCAGGCCAATTCTGCAACTTTCAAAGATGTCCCCAACAGACAAACTAATGTGAAGTGATTTTACTCAAAGTGTACTGAAACAGTCCAAGCTACAGCAGTAAGATTGCATCTTATAAAAATTTGAAGTTCAAATAAAAGAGTTAGAGGGAAAAATATTTTGTACAAGGTTTTTTGATTTCTTGAATAAGACATATCTAATAAAGTGGACCAAGGGCTTGAAATATCAGCTACACTGATTTCTAAAATTTAATGGCAAGTAAGATTAGGAACAGATGAATTGTTTGCATAAACTATCACAAGATGTAAATGCTACAACATAAAAAGTTTTGTACTTTAACAGATGACAAATCATGATGATAAAAGTTTTGTTGTGTAAGTTACTTTATATATGCATTCATTTAGCGAATCAGTAAAGAAAGTCACATAGATTCTTGCAAGAGCATTGATTTTAATCTCCTTTTTCAAGCCTGGTTTGTTGTGGCAATTCTCAGAAAAGATCTGCCACAATGTTTAGTAACTTCAGTTTGCAACAAGCTTAGTTAATGTTCTTGATGCTAAATGTCTGCTCACACACAAAGACCAAACCAAGTAAGCCCAGCATCTGTACTATCTTGTAGATGTTTAAAAATACTATTTTGTTTAGTGAAACATAAAAATCATTCATAGAATTGACTTCTCTTTCAAGTAGGGATCAGGCTAAAGATCAATTAATTTGAATTCAAAGTCTTGGAGTGTTGCTATGACCTACAAGCAACAGGTATAATTTTTTGAAATAAAAATATGACAGTAGAATTTTCTGCTCAGGTCATCCAGTGATTTACCTTTGCATTTCAGCTAAGCCTTATTCAGTAAAGCTAGTACAGGAAAATGAGCAAATGACTTGCATGAAATACACTTGGCGCATAAAACCAGCTTGGATTTAAAAGCTCCCTGATTTGATAACATGTCATGAGTTCCACATAGCAAGTGACTCCTGAATAGCATGAAAAAAACTTGTGAAGCTTGTAAATTAGTTGCTAAACTCTCGGTGGTAACCTAGTAACCTCTTGTTGTTTCATAAGCTGTTGATAATGTAGTTAGCTTCGTTAAGAGAAAAGCAATGGCTGATATATCAAATATTTTAAGAAATATAACACTTTCATGGCATTATAGACATACAGCCTTTGATCTGACTTCAAAAGTTAAAAACTCTTTTGCATTCATTTGTTATTAAGCATTCATCTCTCTGCCCACTTTTTACTTGGCAGACAGTCTTACATCTTCAGTGTTTAGCAATACTTTCGAAAGTATGTCAAACCAGTAGATATATATATATACATATATTCAAATATTGTGCTTTGAGTCCTACAAAACAGCAGCAAACATGTTTTGAAGAGCAAATTCAAAACAAAATTTTAGTGCATCCTTTCTTTTTATGACAAAATTTGAAATCATTCCAAAAAAATGCAAAATAATCAATTTTAAAGTTAATTAAGGTAACTGTTTTTCATTTTCCTGTTGTTACCCTTCTCAAATTAGATTAACACACATGTAAACTTACAAACGATTAAATAGGTATAAAAGATTTGCTGCTTCCAAAAATGTGACTAGAGTAGTATCAGGGAACAAAAATACTCCAATGTCTAGCACCAATCCATACCAAGTCTAATTTAAGATGTTCTTTAAAAATAACTTTTGAAAGAAACTCCTGGAGTGAAAACTTACTGAGATATAGTTATTGACAGCTCAGTAACATAATTTCAAATCATTACCAATTTAGCAGTAAATCTTTTGAATGAGTTCTTAGTGTATAAATTTAGGGTTAGAAATCTGTGTCTAGTCAGTAACATTTCGCATTATGGCCTACAGTTTTGGGTAATAACAAACTACAGCACTAACCAGCCCTAATCTCTAAGCGCTTTCAAAATCAATAGTGTTTGACTACTGTTGCCACAATACTAACCCCAAAAGCTAGAGTTCACCATATCATATCAAGTCTGATGGTATCAAACTTTGATCTTATTTTGAGTTTAAACATGTGTACAAAAACTTCATACTCTCTCAGCTAGATGGTGCAAAGTAACAATGGAATTCATTTGGCTCATCTTGTGTTGTTCATTCTTTGTGCTACACCTGACTGTATCAAGTTTCAATCTCATTCTGACTTCAAACAACTATGTAAAAACTATCCAATATCTTAGCTAGATGAGTGCAAAATAACAATAGAATTTGTTTGGTTCATCCTAGGCTGTTTATTCCTATGTTTTCATACCATGTATTTTTTTAGAATATGTTTATCAACGTATGTTATACATGATAGGCACTGTAAATTTTTGCTTTCCAATGTAAGATAGTCTTTTTCATTTGTCTGTCATTTGATATCTTTCTGAATTGTTTATTTCATTATTACTTGCTTGTGTGATATATTACTTGCAATAAGAACTATAATTTTGATACTTTTTTAAGCAGATAAAGTGTCGAACTTGAAAGTTTTTTGCTTTAACGAAAAGAAACTTAAAACAAAATGCTGTTTGTGATAACTAATAAAAAAACTAAAAAAATGTGTTTAAAACATTGCTTACAACAATTCAGCTGAAAATACTCAACATTTACATTCTTCCTAAAATTTTATACACCTTGTCTAATAAAAAAGTTTGCATAGACTCAAGCATGTATGATGAAGAACTTTTAACCTATATTAGCCTGTATGGCATTCTCTTATTATGCCATTACAAATTTATCAATGCAATTCTACTCTATATTTTCAGACAGCTTGAGTACTGCAGCAACAATGAACAATGCTATAGTTGACCATAGTCAAAATTTCCTGCAACATTTAAATCTTACGAGCAACCACAAAAAAATCATATTTTGCAATAATGACAGTGAAAAATTCCACTTCTAATTTATTGGCAGTATTATTAGTTAAAATTTTAAAAAGACAAGTTACAAACTGTAGTTTGCATTTATTGTTTCCATATTTTTTGCTTTTGATCATAGCTTACTACCAGAAAACACACAAAAAACTTTATCATGACAAAGGACAGAAGGGCGAAATGAAACTGTAAATACATATGCAACACAATAAGCAATTATGAATTAAAAACCTAAAAATAGCTACTGTATATCCATGCAACTTTACTTACTGCGTAAGTTTTGACAACTTTGCAAAGAGATACAAATACAAAAAAGATATAAACCAAGTTGCTCATACTTAAATGCAGACACAAAATGCGTACCTGTAGAAATCTCCATGATCTAACTTTATTAATGTATTCTGCAAATCTCTGATTTAGATCTTGCAAATCAGATTTTTCACCAACTCGACATGACACAAGTTGATTCCCACTGCCACAACACTTTGAATAGGCCATATCGAAATGTGTGTCATAAAAACAAAGTATTTGGACAGCTTAAGATATTGTATCAATGTTTGTGTGAATACAAAAGTTTATTACGCACGCACTTGAAGCCCTTCCAAATCAAGGTGGTTGTTGCGGTGATGCAAGGGTATGGTATCTATGGAGATTAATTAGTGTTCCTTCCACTTGAGGGCAGTAGTATGTCAAAAGATTGGCCTACAAAACCAAATAGCTACCGAAGCAATGATCAATCACTACAGGTTAGAAAAAACAACAAAGTTTACTCATCACTTTACAACATAGTTGTAGGAACAGGCAAATTTTTGCGGGTGCGAAGGATTTTTGCCCAAATATCCCCAAACTTGCCCGATAAAAACTCCAAAGAGAATGACCTCCAAAAAAACTGATGCATTTCATGTGGGGCACATTTTTCAAATCAAAGCACTTCAAGCACCAAATTTGCCCAAATTTCCCCCAAACTTGTCCAAATTTCCCCTAACTTGCCCGAAAAGAACTAAATGAAAACATGACCACCAAAAGGAAAAAAACGTCTGCACTTTGATTTTGGTTGCCATTTCCATAAAATCAAAGCACATAAAGCGATTTTGCGAAAGTTTTCACACAATTTCTAGAGATTTCAAGGGATTTTTCTCAGATTTTCAACAAAATCAAAAGTTTTGGGGGTGCGCTTGCACCCCTGCACACCCGCCTCCTAGGCCAGTGCTTCACATAAATTTTTTTTCAATTTTCTTAACACCTTCGGTGCGGCTAGAATTCCGCGCGATTATTTTCCTGTACGGGACGGTTTTGGGGTTGTTTTTACCCAAGAGCAAAATTGAATAACTCTAAGAGTACTTGTTTGATTGACCTCAAATTTTCTGGCAAGATGCATTTTCACAAGAAGAACATTCGGCTTAAATTTGGTTGCCATAGACCAAGCATGAAAAAAGTGATTGGTAATGGCGTCTCGAGAGACCCAGTTTTGACAGTCTCGGTCTCGAGGGATTCAAGTTTGGTCACGGTCTCGAAGGCTACAGATCTCCAGACTTTGAATATTGCAAAAAAATAGTTTATTGAGATTTCAATAATTCAACGATTGTTTGTTTGTTCTATTTGCAGGTAAGAAACAACCAAAATACGTCGGAAAGATGCCAGAAATGTGAAAAAATTCAAGTCAGAAGTGATGACAAAATTTTAAGTCTCGAGTCTCGGAGATTGTGATGAAGTCTCGATCCCGAGGTTTTAACCAGGCCTCCATCTCGAAGGTTACAGTCTCGACAACATCACTGCGTCCCGGTGGCAAGCGAAAATTCAGACCTCTGCGAAATTTCTGACCTATTATTGTTTTTCAGTCATTTTGCTTCTCAGAGTAAAGGAATACAGTTTGGCGATTACTTTTTTATGTGTGTTGTGTAAACTAAAACCTTATGGCTAGATGTCAGATGCTCACAACAAGCTGCAGTACTGGAATTACTATGACCACTGAAAAATATTGGACTTCGTCTTAGACCTCAACTGTATTATTTTTCTAACCCTCGTCCAAACCCTAACCCGACACACTTACGTAAGCACTAAACTCCAACCCCTAATCATCAGTTTCCCAGCATATTTCATATGTAGAATATGACTCTGTGTCTGTGCATGCGCACATCGCGTCAAGTCAGAAATTTCGTTTGACACCGGTCTCGAAGGTTACAGGTCTTGGCCACAGCCTATTGTCTTGAGACTTTCAGTATCGCAAAGAAATGGCCAGTGGTGGTCTTAGCAATTTGGGGGCCCTGTGCAAAAAATTTTTGGGGCCCCTGCCACTTTTTTGCGTTTCGATGACGTACAACCTTTTTGAAAAATTGGCAAAAGATTATATTATACACTTTGGAAGCCTTAGCTCAAATACCCCCTGGCTACGTTCGTGGTGTAGTAACAGATTTGCTTCTTTCCCTTGTTTCGCCCCAGGGCGCATCCAGCCAGTAAGTTTAGGGGGTTGGGTGATTTCAGAAAAATTTGGTTGCCAAGTATCACGGGTTCACTACTGCAAGAGAGATGAAGTTTTGCTTCACAACGTTTCTATGACAAACCAATTGAGGGCAACATGGCCCTATATCACCGATGCTGTATTCCGAATTGTGCAAAACCATGGTGAATAAAGTTACTTTCGTAGGTTTCAGAGGGGGCGATCCAAGGTTGCCAGACGTCCTTGAATTTGCTATCAAAACGCGTTGTGTCCTTGATTCTTGAAAAACATCTTGTTGTCCTTGAATATTTTCTGGCGTCCTTGAAAATCCTTGAATATTTTTTAAATTGTTCATTTAAAAACTATTAATTATGTTGAACATTCAAGAATCAAGAGTAAACAGTGTAAATGAACAGAACAATGTATAGATTTGTTCCATCTTAAACAGTTGTGTAGTAAAAATTAAATTATAGAAGAAAGGTTGTGTCCAACGCCGGATTGAGGTAGCACGGGGCCTGTAGCATTTTCAAGAGCGCAGGGCCCCAATATGTACAACTAGCAGGATTTTACCAACCGTTTCGTAGGCTTAGTAAGTAACAAATTCCTGACCAAAAACCTGTTCCAACACTTTTTCAAGATGAGAACTTTTGCACCTTCTTTATCAAAAAACATGCTGGTCTTCTTCGTGACGTATTTAATTGGGTAACACCAGGACAAAGCATAACCAGCTACTTGCAATTATTTGGAATTTTTATTAGGATGCTAACAGCTGCTTCAAGCAGATGATTGTATCATAATAACAAGTAATTAGATGGTTTGGTGAAGCCTAAATGATTTGCTTGTGTGCCTAGTGAGCATATTAAAAGGAAAGCATTGGTAGAATATGTTTGTATCCCACTGCACGATATTTCCAAGTGATTCAGTTACACCAGTAAGTAGTAATGTCTGGTAAAAAACTTCCTGGTAAGCCAAAGCTGCCAAAAGTTTCGACATAGGTGGTTGCAACATTCAGAAAAGTTGGCTCAGTGCCTACTGCCTCTATAGTGGATTTAACTTTTCGCATTACGACTTGCCGTTTCCTTCTCGCTATTGTATTCCGTACGTGAGATCTGGTTTGTATCAACTTGTCATTCGCGTCAAGGGATTTCGTGTGTCCGTGCATGACCTCGATTCGCATTGCATTATTCGGTTTTGTCCATCGGCGTGGACACCACGTTTTCAGTGAGTCGAGTTGTGTATCGCTAGTGCATAGACCACGTTGGCTGTTTCTGCTGTCACGCCATCGTAAAGCTTGTCTGCTGCTGCTAATCAGAAGCCCTTTGTAAATAAAGATTCGTGCACCAGGAAATCTGTGAAACGAACTATCAAAGTGGTGAAAGCCAAACGCCTTGCTTCGGCTTGGCAACTTAAAATGTCAGGCAGTTTTAGTCGGGAGTTAGATCAGTACTTATACAACGACTAGGCTGTCTCGTTGGTAGCGTTTGGGGAAACCAGCATCTCTGCATGCAACGACAGTCATTCCTC
>Ga0210059_1014057_pt1 | contig 11876 bp, 8 predicted proteins | sample Ectturendosymbi2_FD_188042 | JGI IMG/M metagenome (GOLD analysis project Ga0210059, IMG submission 188042) | Ecteinascidia turbinata endosymbiont from Florida, USA - Sample 2 (SPAdes) (version 2) | ecosystem: Host-associated > Tunicates > Ascidians > Unclassified | place: Key West, Florida... | reverse complement strand
TTTCGAGCTTGAATAACAGCCGTTTCGCCGCATTGTGTCAAGTCTGTTCCAAATTTATGATCGAATGAAATTTGGTCGGTGACAGCACGGGACTCAAAAATGGTGTGCCATCAGAAAAAGTTTGCGAACCAATGTCGTATGGTTTGTTCTATGTAGGTTGTAAAGATTGAGTTTTGTTTTGTTTTTCTCATGCATTGCTTGGGCTAATTCTTTTTCATTTTGAAAAAGTTATGAAAAATAATGTAGGCCTTGTTGTGAAAATGTTATAGTTACATTACTGTTGGAAGCCCCCCAGCTGAAAGTCGGGGAATGAATTATCACCTGTACCTACTATGTAGGCCTACAGCTTTAGTATAAAGTGAATTATGTGTTGTGTTTGTTATTTACTTTGACAAAGAAATGTTCTATTCTTAACAGCAATACTAAATTTTGTAATTGCACCATCATGGGCGTAGCCCAGCCAAGGGGGCACTTGGGCCATGGTCACCATATCTCATTTTCATACTTTGCCACCAGCCATTTTTGCCAACTATGGAAAAATATCATACTGCGGTTGAGTGAACATGGTGACGTCATCATCGAAACGCAAACAGAGTGTTTGGCTACTTATCTGTCATTGGGCCAGGGGCGGAGCCAGACATTTTTATTTGGGGGGGGCACTGGAGGGGCCAGTTTTGCAACAAGGGGAGCTGTCAATGGTCTGTGTAGGACTTCAATGCAGTGGCATGACGTCACGCGAAAAATTTTGGGGGGCCAGGCAAAAATTTGGGGAGGCAGTGGCCCCCCCTGGCACCCCCCTAGCTCCGCCCCTGCTCTGAAAGTTAATGTATTGATTGGTAAATTTATTGATCAAACTTTCCATATTGTAGGGCGCGTAAGGGGTTGCGCCCCCTTGCAAATTTATTGACACCCCTAAGTGGGGGAGCGCCCGCCAGTTCAGAAACACTGACGTAAAGCTTTTTGGGTAAATGGGCCCATTAAACAAGCGATACGCCTAGGCTATTGGGAAAATGTGAAAAGGATCTCAAGTTGAACAGTTGGATACAAAAAAACACTTACAGATAAAAAAAGCTTGTTTTAAATACTGCTGATGTGAAAGAAGAGCACATTGCAATAACGTAAATTTTAAAGAATCATTTTACAACTGCTAAACGCATTAAAAATGCAGCTACATTTTCATCTATGCGTAGTCTGTTTGATGCTGGCTAGCCTATACCAGGGTCGTAATAGCCTATGTGATGGTGATAAATCTGCAGGTTTATCCTACAAATCGCTGCGCATATTGCTTGCCATTCTGGTATAAATGATGCAAGCCTACATCATCTAAAAGAATTACTAGGCAGTATATCAGATCAAACATATTCTATCTCAGTTTGACGAATCGAAGTTGTATTTTCAAATTGCAAAAGATAAAGAAAACAAGAAGCTTTCTCTTTATTCCCTAAAGCACATGCTTAATATACTATAGATATGCACCTGGTTTTGCTGTTAGCATTTTATTTCGACTGCAATGTACGGTGTTGTTAATGACAGTTTGATTGTCATTGCGATCTTACTACTGTAGCTGTTGTTATTTTGTATCTTTGATGTTGCTTTGTAAGAAAGATCAGTAATGTGTTGCACAAAGACTGCAACTGCAATAAGATGATGGTGATTACTATCACTGCAAACTGCTAGTTTTATCGCAAATTTTGGGCTGTAATTTGGGCTAGTTTGGAGTTATTTGGGCTGGTTTTGGGCTTGATTTATGAGGACATTAGGCTGTCTTTTTTAACCAGCATCTGGCAACACTGTTGCGTGGACGGTCACAAAAGGTTTTAATCTGTCGATTCGTAGAATGAAAGTGCAGAAAACGAGATAGCTTGTGCGATGCCGAAATCTGTAATGCCATCAGGATCTATGAAAAGCACATAGCTTCTAAGAAGAAAAAGCGCAAGGCTCTGGCAGTGTTAGCTAAAACGCCGCGACTGAATCGCTTTTTGTAGGAAAACTTTCAAGTAATAACGTTAAAGCAGTGGCGTTAACCAGGGCACCTGAAAATGAAGGTGAAAACCAAGACATTAACTTGGAAACAACTTTCACACTCAGCCTGGCTGGCCATATTGACATGCTATTTTTCCGGTGTTTTTGGTTGTAATCTCTTGTTTCTGCTTTTTGTTGGGTGAATGTTGTTTCTTGCTAAATGTTGTTTCCGAGTCACCCTCTAGCCCAGGGCTACTCAATTACTTCAAGAAAGGGTCCAGTTACAAATGTCAAAATTTTTCGAGGTCCGGTCACTCCCATAAATTCATGCAAATGTGACATGTCTTGGATTTTTCTAACAAAAAAGCATAACGTGAGAATTTAATACGATTATATATAGATATACAAAATCCGGTAAATGGATACAGATATTAACAAAAGTTGTCAGCGGTATTTATTGTTCTGCTGGTGGGAGTAATGAGATTTTGTGCTTCTTGGCAGTTACCTAAATTTTTGTTCCAAGGTAGTGACAGCGAGTAAAAGGTAGTGGTGAAGGTTTCATTCGTTATACAGATGCGAAACTTGTTCTTTATGTACTTTTTTTAAAGCGAGGACTGCCAGCAGTCAATGGCGGAACTAGATGTTTGAGCCCGGAGGGAAAACGTAGCTGAAAGGGGTCCACTGTCCACTGTATGGGGTCACTAACAACACTCAGAGAAAAACTGAGAAATGATGGTGAATCTGGATGTGGGTGGCTATACTAAAACCCTAAATCACCGAAAAATACTCCGAAATACGCAAAAAACTACTGAAACTAAAAGAATACTAAAACCGAAGAGTGGGGGCCCGAGTTTTACATTTACTGTAGCTTGTAGCGGGAACAATTCGCCCCTCCGGCAGCAGCAGATAGACCCAAACACAGTGAAAACTTTCAATGACAATTTGCGAGTATTGAGGCGCTTCGCTTCGCGCGAAAGTAACCGGCCAAATGAAGCTTCCGATGACTTTTCACCAACGGGGATGTGTAAGCGCGCCGGCGCTTACACGAGCAGTGGAAAAATTTTTGGAGATACGTTCCTTTGACAAGAAGTTTTCTGGTGTGCCATCAAAAATATTTTTTCACTGCTACATTCTATTGGAATTCAATTAATTCCAATTGAATTTTGGCTGCGTCCACACCAGTGATGTCAAGCTGCCGGAGCTCCGCTCCACCACCTTCATCAGTGAATGATGGGTCGTTGCCTACAAATATAAGTGAAGATGCCCAGCAGAGCTCCGGCACCTATAAAATTTCCACTAAGTCTTTGATCCAATCATGTGTATGTATCTTTTGCTTCATTTGAAATATGGGTAATGTTTGTCACTAAAAAGGGTTTTGAGGAAAGAGCAGCAACTGTTTTCGAAAAGTAAAGTCGCCAAACTGTTCGGCAATGTTGGCAGTTTCCCTTTCTTTATCATTTCCTAAAAAAGCTGAAAATGCCTTAGCTTTTCTTCACATTTTGTTGACTTCCCGCAAAACAACAAAAATTATTTCCAAAAGGACCAAATATCTGCAAAACTCTTCCTTTACTCAAGCATCTTTCATAATTGTGCACAAGTAAATTTGTATAAGGGCATTGTTTTCGGAAAGAAAAGGTTCCATCGGTTTTGAAAGGCAGTATGTACACATTTTAAACATAAAAAGAATAAAGCTCACACCATTAACGAACTTCTCGAAACGTTTGGTTTTGCTGAAGAGTAACCTGAAACTTCAAATCTATAAGCATGAAACAGCAAAACAAAAAATTATAAATTCTCGTGCAGAGTTTCCAACGAAAATTTGTCATTCTGTGTCCAGAAACAGTGTCTAGAAATCTGCCAGTGCCCAGAAATTTGCCAAAATCATCTTTGAATCTGCCAAATCGACATAAAAAATCTAATCGGCCAAAAAGCCAAAAAAAGCAAATTGTATTTGACTTTTTTCAAAAACAAAAAAAAGCCAAAGGAGTTGAAAAAAGGCCAAAAATTACAAATTTGGCCTCAAAAAAGTCCAACTGGCAACCCTGCAGCAGGATACACATTAGTGGCGAGCTATTGTTGAACAATTATGACAAAACAATTACTTTGAACCAAATGAACATAACAAGACCACCTCAGGTGTGCGCTGTAATGTAGCTGAACAATAGCTTGATCGACAATCACTAATACAGTTAGCGAGGAGTTAATGCTGTAGAAGTAAGACCAAAAGCGCAAGATTTTGGGATAAAAAGTCTGGATATAGAATACACCTTTGAGAGGCTGACAGGGTCCGGCCGTCACCATCCAAAGGTTCGGATTCGGACCGCGGTCCGCCATTTGAGTAGCCCTGCTCTAGTATTTACTTCTCGCAGCGAATTGTATGTGATTTGAGTAAGTATATTCTAGACTACCGGAAAAAACAAACGGGAACCTTGCGAATCAGCGAAAACAACTTTTGCAAACGATGACGTCATGAATTACGTCATAGGGGCCCACCAGTAAAAATTTCCCTGGGCCCCCTACCCTTTAATCCGGCTCTGGATGCAGCCTTTGAATTGACCTTTTTCCTCACTACTCTAGTGAATATTTATTTGCCAGTTCTGTTTAGTTTCTTACATTTTTTTGTTATTAAACTGTTGAAAAGGGGTATCCAGATTGGCGAAAATTTGATTTAGGGTTATTGAGGTGTTGAAACTTTAAGGACCACTGATTTCGCTTATATGAAACTGTATTGTAAAAATCTGATGTTATCTGATGTTGAACAAGGCGACAATCTGATGTTGACGAAACTGACCCCAGTGGCAACACTGATGGCAGTATGCGTTTTGCCGCACGTAACTACTGAACGCAGACATCTTGGCAGGTAATGTAGTGAGACAGTTACTGCTGATAGCGGTAAGCCACGTAGGTTTATACCAATGGTGGGCGAACTGCGGGTCGCCGACATACTGTGTGGCTCTTCTAGATCAGTGGTTCTCAAAGTGGTCGATATCGACCCCCAGGGGTCAATCGGACCATCCAAGGGGTCGATAAATAGTTACGGGGTCGAATGGGGTCACTGAATGGCCAGGGGATCAATGAATAACTGCTGGGGTCTACTGGAGTAATGAAGCCTCCATATCAAAATCATTAACAATCGGGCAAGGAATGCAAACGGCATTTTTCAGCAAATCAAACAAAATTAAGAGGGCTGATCAAGTCTCAGCTACAGTAGTTTAAAAGTAGATTCGATTCGTATAGTTTTTTTATTAAATCGTCCATTGTGATGACTTGTAAAAACTGTTCTGTTTGTTACGTCACAAACAATATTGTAGTGCAGGTGTCGCAGTTTGGCACTTGTTAGACTGGTAGTACACAGGGCTCGCACTGCTGAGTTTTTCCACCCAAAAGGCCAAAATGCTTGATTTTAGGTAAATAACACTATTTTGTTTCGGAAACCGTCTCTTAAAGCACAAAATGACAAAAAATGTTCCGAAAATTTGGGTCCCCCCCTGGCTACGCCTATACAGTGGGTGGCCCTGTAAGAAAATTTTACATTGAACAAATGTTTGTTTTAGTGTGCATGCAATTTCACAACTATGTAGACACACAACCAGTGAAACGTTATGAAAGGGCCATGCGATGTATATACGATATCAAATTTGAAATGTTGCAAGTGAACAAGAATGAGATTTCACTGCGCAGATGCTCTGTTGGTTCCGCGCAGTTGCGCACCTTAGAGGAAACACTGGTCACTAGGGAGTCTGCTCGATTTGATAACAACGACACTGAACCTAAATTGCAAGTTAGATTACTTAAGTTCCCAGAAGAAAATTAAAATTTTTCAAAGACACATATAGTTAAAAGTTTCTTTCATTTTCCCAATGTCAGAATGAGAACGAATGTTTTTCGCGAAGAGGCAATTGCAGACCATAAAGTGGAAGAATACTAAAATAAATTGTAAGACTACTGGAGGAGTTCCAAGCCAGATTTGACTATTTCCAAGAGTTCCTTGTAAATCCATGCAATGGTATGTATCGGTGATGGCTGTCCAGTTCGCTAACCGTTTGTTACAAATTTGTCTGCTGTAGAAATAAAACTGACCGAAATGCAAGAAGATCTGGCTCAAAAAAAGTTTAGTCAATGCCACGCTACACTTAATGTTTGGTGACGTGTTCCAGAAAGCGAATACCCAGAATTTGAAATACCGCAATGTGCAACTCATTTCTGCGTAGAGCACAACGTATTGCTGTGAATTTTTTTCTCTGTAATGAAGTTCATAAAGTCAAACCGTCGTGCAACCCTGAAGAATGAACACTTGGAAGAATTAATTTGCACAGCTTTAACAACGTATTGTCCAGATTTTCGGGGACTAGAAAATCAAACAAAAACTTAATATTGACAATTGCTGCACATCAAAAAATGTAAAACTTGCATTTTTTACCGTATTTTTATTGACGCAACAAACTGGATTTGCGGCTCGCTGGTGCTTTTGGTTTTCTGCAAATGACTTTTCTATTGAACAAGTTTGCCCATCCCTGGTTTATATGTAAAAAAACGTGAGTGAAATATAAACATTGCTGCCAACAAAACCAAATGCTCCCTCTAAAGGTGCGCAACTGCGTAGTACCACCAGACCATTTGCGTAGGGAAATCTCATCTCGCGCACTTCCAACATTCCAATCATCGGAAAAGCACGAAAACAAGGAGAAGCTATTTGAATCAAATGTGTGGTTTGTTCGTATTTTCATAAGATTTTACATTTATTCTAAAAATTCACAAAGTTTACAATTCTTTTAGAACACTGCCAACTCAGTCTTAAAATATCCATGCTCACTAAAACAAACCTGAAAAAGATAAGCAAAATGGCGACTTTGCCCCCCCCCCTGGGAAAATTTCTGCGGACGCCCATGGCAGCTTCGACTCTTTCCGAAGTAAATTATTTGCCAAAGGTATTTCATGTTTCAAATCATTTTCACTAATTGAATATGCATTTGCGAAATCTTTCAAGTGTTCTTCTGATAGAAATGTTTGACCTCCCGGACAGAGCTGAAAAACCGGAAAGAATTGTTCCTGAATCATTACAGAAAATCCTTACAAAGTGCAATGAATTTCCAGGACATGCGTGGGTAGACATAAAACTGAAGTCACGAACCAGTTAGGTAAGATGATTCGACGTCATATATACAAGGCAGCAGAACACACGACTGCAATCAGGATAAATTAACTGACACCAATTCTTGATGCTTTAACAAACGTTTTGCTGCTATCCTACCAGGACAAACAACAATCTGCCGACATTATTATAATCCAGTTCTACCTCAAACTGAAATACACGGAAGATCAATCTTTTCATTTCTGCGACTGTTTCTTAGCTTGGAACTGAATCTTCCACCACCACGACCGCGGTCTGAGCCAGGGTTGCGGAGTCGGAAGTCGGACTTTTTTGTCCGACTCCGAAAGTCCACTTGGATCATTTTTTACATCACACTCCTAAGTTGTGAATTCCTGTTGAAATGGTACAACTTTTTTTGAAACTTTTGTTGAAACAGATTCTTGCTGTGCACCACGACTTCCATTGATTTTAACAGCCCAATTTAATACCATTTTATGATAAGGAGTTGGACATTTGGAAATGTCTGAAATTTTGGAAAGGTCGAAGTTGGAGTCGGATATTTTACCTCCGACTCCGCAACCTTGGTCTGAACATATTTCCCGCAGGATCCGAGGCCGAGCAACCACTGGTGTGCGTCGTCATAAACAACTCCACTACCCGGCCGTCTAGAACACCAACCCAGCTTATCATTGCACTTGGGAAATAGTGAATGCAGGCTTCTAAATTATCGTTTGGAATGTTGTTGGCTGAAAGTTGTCTGCTGTATATGTCAACACGAACTTGAATATGAAATTAAACGCAGAACTGTGGGCCAGCCAAAGATCTGGGAGGCATAGCCAATCCAACACCCTCCTTATAATCGCCACTGGTTATGGCAATGTAAATTGGGCAAGCAACATTCCGGTCAAAAAAATCAATCTGCTATGATGTTAACTTAAAAATAGTATATCCATCTAGTGGTGGCTGGTATAGCGATCATTAGGGTCATTTTTATGACCTAAAAAACTTGATAATATTACTTTAGCGGTCAGAAAATATGACTTTATATGACCAAACAAAAATGACTGAGCTAGAACATCTACTATACAAACAAGCATTCCAGGGCAAATAGGTAGCCCTATGGTTTGTTGAAGCCCACTAAAATAAGCAACTCGAAACATGAGCAAAACACAGAGTGTGGTAACACGCATGGAGATTGGTCTACTTCTTTGGGGCAGCAAGAACATGCATTTTTAAGCAGTGCATTCAATTTCATCTAAATAACTTGGTTCACCTACGTCTTTGCCAACATTCGCGGGGCGCCCTAACGGGTTCAATTCGCAGGATGCAGCTTAGACCTAGCGATATACCGGTAGTAGTTTCACCTGACATTTTGAGATTGTTTTAATGGTTTCCTTATTGATTTAGTTTGAAACTATGACTTTATGACCTGACATGAAAATATGACTTTATAACTTTTGTTATAGACTTGTGATAGCGGTGCGATTTTTGTTTCAAAATTCGTGTCATAGCTTCCTAAAGCACAGAAAAAAATGACTTCAAATGGCCCTAGCGATCATATTCTGTAGCAGCCCACCACGAAGTTTTCCATCATTCTCAACAGGGTTGCGGAGTCGGAGGTTTTTGGGTGGAGTCGGATTCCTCACAACACGGGATTTTTTTGTCCCACTCCGGAAGTCCGATTGGATCATTTTTTACATCACACCCTTCAATTGAGAATTCCTGTTTTAAATTGTACAATTTCTATTGAAACTTTTGTTGAAACAGATAATTCTTGTTGTGCACCACGATTTCCATTGATTTTAACAGCCAAGTTCATTCCCTTTATGTTCAAGTCGCAAATTTTGGAAAGGTCGGAGGTGGAGTCGGAAACTTTGGAAAGTCAGCGTCTGAAATTTTGGAAAAGTCGGAGTCAGTGCCGGATTAACAATAGCAGTAAATATAGCAATTGTTACGGGCCCCGCGTTTTTGGGGGCCGCGCAGTCCTTTATGTTAAATTGTTCTTAATTTATGCAAAGCTGGATATTGGAATGTAGATACCCTAGGCAAATTTCAGAACGGGGGCCCTATATTTTGCCCATGCTATACAGAAACTCTATTCGCTGAAAGCAAATTAAATTATTTGATTTTGTCTAGAATTTGCTTTTGCGTGAAAGTCAATTTCACATTGTAAATTTTTTGAAGTCAGATGATTTTAAATTGTTCTTCGTCCATACATTAAAGTTGTTGAGGGCCCCCCTTTTGTTTGTTCATTTCATATACTTAGAAAAATGTGAGAAACATGTGTTTCTATGACTTTTCCTGATTTTTAGAGGCAAATGGAATGGTGCCTGAGCTATTTTAAAAATATATCCCAGGAAGCCTCTCACTAAAAATTGGGGCACTGTAGTACTCTGGATTTCCTGACGTGTAGAAAATTTACTGCACCCTGCTACCTTAAAATTTCAACTTGATTTGAAATGCAATATTTTGGTTGGCACATAGAACATCGGAAATCTATTATGTGAAGAGTAGATTTACACCATCACATGATATGAAGAAAAAAACGGATCTAAAACGCGCATTTCGTTTTCCACACACAAAGAAATATTCCCGTCTGAAAAGACAGTTGTTTGGGGGTAGTGTATCAAATTTTGTATGCTGTGTGTTTCGCTGCGCAGATGCGATTTTGTTGTGAAAGGGATTAAAAATGGGCGTCGGGAAGTCAAAAATAGTTGAACGGGAAACCACGTAAGTCACTTGTCCCAGGAAAACGTAATCAAATTTTGGGTTGTATAACACCCTACATTTCCCGACTCACGTGGTGTTTGATGGTTTCCTAAGCAGGGACAAAACAATGCAAAAACTAAGTGCGAAATTGAAAAGGGGGCCCTCACGGCATCTCTGAAAGAAGGGAGCCCGAGGCAATCGCCTTGTTTGCCTCCTCTGTAATATCCACCACTGATTATGTGTATAGAAATTTTTCAGCAATTTCCAGGTTGTGCTTGATTGTACTGCTATGCATTTTTAGAAAATATTATTACATCACATAATTCTGACCGACACAAAAGTTCGTTGGCAAAGTTGCAGAATGTGCTCACTAGCACGTTTTGTGACTTACAGATGCCCAGACATGGCAGATAGAAGAAAGATTCACCTATCTGTGTCTATCTGAGATTTTCTGTCCAAATCGTTTTTTGGTGGGTCTATATAGGGGTTTTCAAAAATATCGTTGGCAGCCCTGGATTTGGCTTTATTCATTAGGCAGTTGCTATCTATCACGGACCAGTTTTTTGTATTTACGAAATTCAGTATGCATAATAGTAGTCACACGGATGGTCACATAATTTATGATAAAAAGGTTGCTCACTTTTTCAAGTGTATTTTCAACTTAGGGCCCCGCGCTACCTTAATCCGACACTGGTCGGAGTTTTACCTGTACTCCGCAACCCTGATTCTCAACTCAGTCATTTTTTACTATCCTTGTCTAAAATGCTCATTGGGAATGGCATTCTTTTACAGTCAGCTGGGAAGAACGGGGCACACAAGACCGGCGGCCGCGAGTCCACCAGGCTCGTCAACAAATAGCTGTCCGACCAATGGAAGATTCCAACACCTGAGGGTCACAGTATCTCTGAACCCTTCAAGCCGGAAGAGTTTGCTGCTGCCTTCAGACGCCTGAAACCAGGAAAGTCTCCGGGATTGGATTCCATCTTCCCGGAGTTTACACTCCACGCCGGGTCGGCTCTCAAATCGTGGTTCTGCGACTTCCTCAATTCCTGCATGCGCCAACTCAAAATTCCAAAGATCTAGAGAAGAGCACTAGTAGTTGCGATCCCTAAGCCAGAGAAGCCACTGGGGGACCCAAAGAGCTATATCGTCCTGTATTTCTGCTGTGTGTCCACTTTAAAATCCTCGAGAGACTCATCTACGCTCGTGTCGTAACAATCATCGACCCACTGCTCCCACAGGAGCAGGCGGGCTTCCGACACGGGAGGTCGGCCGTAGACCAGGTTACCCTGCTGACACAGGACATCGAGGATAGCTTTTCAGCTAAAAAGAAGGCCGGAGCTGGAGCTGTGTTTGTCGACCTCACAGCAGCCTACGACACTGTATGGCACGCGGCCTCACCTGCAAGCTGCTGCGATTGCTGCCTGATAGACTAATGGTCCACATGATCATGGAGATGTTTGGCAATCGCAGCTTTACCCTTACCACCGGAAATGGCCAAAGGAGCAGGTTGTCCTGCCACCCCTCAAGAACGGTGTCCCACAGGGATATGTCCTGGCACCCCCTCTCTTCAACATCTACATCTCTGACCTGCCAACCACCATCTCCAGAAAGTATGCATATGTTGACGACCTAGCAATCATGCATGCTGATGGAGACTGTAAGGCAGTGAAAGGGGCACTGAGCAAGGACATGGCAACGCTAGGTGAATACCTCCAGACTTGGAAGCTAAAGCTCAGCACCACGAAACGGTGTCGCCAGTCTTCCACCTCAACAACAAGGAAGCTAAGCGTGAGCTGAATGTCAACTTCAACAACGAAACCCTGCCCTTCTGCTCCGATCCCAAATATCTCGGAGTAACGTTGGACAGGTCGCTCACGTACCGCCGACACCTTGAGCCTCTTCGCAAGAAGCTAACGCAACGCACTCCTGAGGCGGCTTGCTGGCTCTGGTTGGGGCGCTGGAGCAACAACGCTGCGAACAGCCACCCTAGCCCTGGTCCATTCGACCGCAGAGTACTGCGCTCCTGTTTGGTGCCGCAGTGCTCATACCCGCCGCATTGACCCCACCATCAACGACGCCTTGCGAATTGTGACTGGATGTCTGCGTCCTA